>JAAGKN010000580.1_pt1 | contig 57976 bp, 57 predicted proteins | sample 6206371 | NCBI WGS metagenome assembly JAAGKN01 (sample SAMN11533720, study PRJNA540317) | gut metagenome | isolation source: fecal pellets from male and female animal of same cohort | host: Peromyscus leucopus | place: USA:CA | collected 2017 | reverse complement strand
AAAATGCACTGGTTCGGCAGCCTGATTTCCGGCAGCCGCGCTGTACTGCTCCGGGGCGTCAGCCCGGAATGGATTTTGCAAACGGTTAGTCAGGAAAAAGCCACCATTGTGTGGCTGCTGGTGCCGTGGGCGCAAGATATATTGGATGCAATCGACCGGGGCGAGCTTCAATTGAACAAATTCCGCCTTTCCCAGTGGCGGCTGATGCACATCGGTGCACAGCCTGTTCCCCCCAGTCTAATCAAACGCTGGATGCAGATTTTTCCCGGTCACCAATATGATACCAACTATGGTCTGTCGGAATCCATTGGTCCCGGCTGCGTGCATCTGGGCGTAGAAAACATCCACAAGGTAGGCGCCATCGGCATTCCCGGATATTTGTGGGAAGCAAAAATATTGGACAGCGCAGGCACACCGGTACCCCAGGGTGATGTGGGAGAACTTTGCGTGCGCGGTCCGGGCGTGATGAAGTGCTATTATAAAAATCCCCGCGCCACAAGCGAAATCCTGCGGGACGGCTGGCTTTGGACAGGCGATATGGCGCGGTGCGATGAAGATGGATTTATTTATTTGGTCGACCGTAAAAAAGACGTAATCATAACCGGCGGAGAAAACATCTACCCGGTACAGATTGAAGATTTTCTGCGGGCACATGAAAAAATCAAGGATGTGGCTGTAATCGGACTGCCCGACGACAGACTGGGCGAGATCACAGCAGCAATTATCGAACCCAAACCGGGCTGCACCTTAACTGAAGCAGAAATTGAAGAATTCTGCAAGGAGCTGCCCCGATATAAACGCCCCCGCAAAATCATTTTTGCAGATGTTCCCAGAAACCCCACCGGAAAAATTGAAAAACCAAAGCTGCGCAGCATATATTGCGGCGGCAGTCTTGTAGAAGCCCAAACGACAAAATAATTTTTAATATAATTTAAGGAGGTTTTCTATGTTCACAAAAGTTTTAACCGCAGTGCTGCTTCTGATCTTCTTCGCCGTCATGACAGGGATCGGACTGTACTGCCGCCGTCACGCAACGGACGTAAACGGATTCGTTCTGGGCGGACGGTCTGTTGGTCCCTGGTTATCCGCCTTCGCCTTCGGCACATCTTACTTCTCCGCTGTAGTTTTTGTTGGATACGCAGGTCAGTTCGGCTGGAATTTCGGACTTGCTTCCACTTGGATCGGTCTTGGAAACGCCTTTATCGGCTCTCTGCTTGCATGGGTGATCCTGGGACGCAGAACCCGGATCATGACCCAGCATCTTTCCACAAAAACCATGCCGGACTTTTTCGGCAAGCGGTTTGACTCCAAAGTGCTGAAAATCGCCGCATCCTTTATCGTTTTTATTTTCCTGATTCCCTACACCGCCTCTTTGTACAACGGACTTTCCAGTCTGTTCCACATTGCCTTTGACATTCCCTACTGGGTGGTTATCGCAGTCATGGCAGGGCTCACCGGCTTGTATGTTATTTTCGGCGGCTATATGGCAACTGCCATCAACGATTTTATCCAGGGCATTATCATGCTGGGCGGTATTGTTGCTGTCATCGCAGCGGTACTTGCCGATAACGGCGGACTGAGCCAGTCTATTATCTCCCTGTCACAGATACAAGCTCCGGAAGCAGGCGCGCTGGAAGGTGCCTATAGCTCCTTTGTTGGCCCCCAGCCTCTATACCTGCTGATCGTAGTTCTGCTCACTTCTCTGGGTACATGGGGACTGCCGCAAATGGTTGGCAAATTCTACTCTATCAAAAATGAAGATGCAATTAAAAAAGGCACGATTATCTCTACTATTTTTGCGATTATCGTGTCCGGCGGCTGTTATTTTCTCGGCGGCTTTGGCAGACTGTATGACAGTCCGGCCCTTTACAACGATGCAGGAAAACTGATGACAGACAGTATCATTCCCACCATGCTTTCGAAAATGCCCGGCGTAATTATCGCAGTGGTTATGGTGCTTGTGCTGTCTGCGTCCATGTCTACTCTATCCAGCTTGGTGCTAACTTCCAGTTCTACTTTGACGCTGGACGTAATCCTTCCGATGCGCAAAAAAGAAACCAAAGAAAAAACACAGCTTGTCATTCTGCGCTTGTTTATTCTGTTCTTTATTGTTGTTTCCGCCGTTCTTGCAGTTTTGAAGGATACCTTCAATTTCTCCATGATCGCACAAATGATGGGCATTTCCTGGGGTGCTCTTGCAGGATCTTTCCTGGCTCCGTTCCTGTACGGATTGTATTGGAAACGTACCACAAAAGCGTCCGTTGCTGTAAGCTTTGTATTCTCCTCCTGCCTGATGATTGTGCAAATGCTTATTTCCATGGGCGTATTCACCGTAAGCGGCGGCATTCTGGGATTTGTCTTTAAAAACTCCCTTTATTCTGGCGTTGTTGCAATGGTAGGCGGTTTGATTCTGGTGCCGATCATCAGTCTGCTCACACCTAAAATGAAAAAAGATCAAGTAAATGCAATGTTCACCTGTTACAACGAAAATGTAACAGTTCAGGCAACAAAATCCCTCGGAAACTGATTTCCGCGCGCACATCCTAAATGCCAAGCCCGCTTTACGGCTTAACGAAGTCAAACGAAAAGCCCCCTATGCAAAAGGGCGGAACACGCCGCAAGCTCCCATCGTATCCCCCTTGTATACAGGAGGAGCCGGCTCGCTGCAAGCTCCCACCGTATCCTTAAGCCCCCCCTTGTGCAAAGGGGGGTGGCGGTCAAGCGCAGCGATGCCGTCGGGGGGATTGTTTGTAGTATAGACTGCCGATTTGTAGATTATTTAAAATGATAGCATAACAATCCCTCACCCGCTACGCGGGAGCTCCCTTTGCACAAGGGAGCCTTTTTCGTTTGTGCTCGTGTCAGCTCCCTATGGAGCCACGTAGTGGATCCTCACATGGGAGCCTTTTTGTTTGTGCTTCGCGGGGGTCCCTTTGCTGGGGGTCATTTTCGTTTGTACTCCATAAGTGGGCGACCTTTTTGTTTTGATTGTTTTTTTAATTAAGGGGCGGTTTTCCCTTTTTCATACATATACAACATCCACCCCGCAATCAACGTCACACCCTCTGCCACCGGAAAAGATGCCCACAAGCCTGCCATCCCGCCTATCCGGGAAAGAATCAGCGCGAAAGGAAGAATCAATACAAATCCCCGCAGCAAAGAAACGATATTCCCCGGTCGCGGGCGCTCTGCCGCAGCAAAATAAGACGCAAGCACAACGTTGCACCCTGCAAAAATTCCCCCGGTGAAATATATTTTCAGCCCCGCCGCCGCGATCCGGTGCAGCTCCGGATCCCTCTCACTGTTGAAAATGCTTACAATCCAATCGCATCCAACGAAAACGCCTCCATAGATACATACGGATATAATCACTGTAAACCACACCGCAAAGCGCAGCGCGCTCTTTGCATGCTTTAAAATTCCCACACCACAGTTTTGGCTGACAATCGGTTGTATCCCCTGCCCCACACCGGTATACATAGCGATTACAACAAGAGAGAGATTTGCCACAACGCCATATGCCGCAACACCGATATTACCGCAAAGCTGCAGCACGATCTGGTTAAATACCGTCATGACAACACCGCCGGACAGTTCCGTCACGAGAGACGGCAATCCCCCTGCGGCAATGCTTTTCATAAGCTGTCCTTCCAAAACCTCTCGCGCAAGATAAAAACTGTTTTTTCTTCGTAAAAAATGAACAGACAAAATTGCAAGGCTGATGACCGGCGCGATACATGTTGCCAGGACCGCGCCCAAAATGCCCATTTGCAGCGGGAAAATAAATATGTAATCCAAAAGTATATTGGAAACGCTGCCTCCTGCCATTGCCGCCATAGACAAATGAGGACTGCCGTCATTGCGGACAAAGCTCAATATAACTTCATTCAGTATGAAGGCAGGTGAGCCCAGAAGCAGCATTTGCAGATACGTTTTACTCATTTGAAAAACCGCCGCATCTGCTCCCAGCAAATGCGTAATCGGTGCGGAAAGAAAAATCCCTGTCAGCACAAAGACAACGGTCAAAAGCGCTGCAATGACTATGGTGTGCGTAAATGCTCTGCTGTCCGCTTCCGCACCGACACGGCTTTTCCGAATGGAAAACTGCGTAGCACCACCAACGCCCAGCATAAGCCCCACACCATGAATCAGGCTGTAAACCGGAAGTGCCAGATTCAACGCGGCCAGTCCATCGGTTCCGATTCCGTTTGCAATGAAGAATGTGTCCGCAAGAATATAGCAGGACAGCCCCAGCATCCCCAAAACGCTGGGAACACAATACCGGATGCATTCGCGAAAAACAGTAGATTTCATATACAACTCCAACATAAAAAAATAGCGTCAGATTCTTTCTATCTGCTAAGGCCTAACGATAGAAAGTCTGACGCTGTATTCCTTTTACCCGGCGGTAAAAGGAGGCGTGTTATTCATGCGTTTATTGTACCACACAAGCGCCGCACTGTCAACTGCTTACAGCACGGGCGGCAAATCGTCCTCATCTACAGTAGGAACAAAGCCTTCCTCCGGCTCCGGTTCATCCTCACCCGCTGCTACAAAGGCCTCAGAAAGTCCGTCCGCCGTTTTAAAATACGGACCGGTATCTTCCTTGCCTGTATGCACATAGGTGCAGGAAAACGCCTTGTCCGTCACAATGATACTGTCAAAAGCAGACACTGTCTCCGGAGTTAAAGCAGTTCCCTCCAGAATCTGAAACAGCAGCATCTCCCGATTCAAAAGAATATAGCACATACCAGGAAAGCCGCCGGAAAATGCCTCTTCTGCCAACGCACCCATATAGCAGTCTGTTTTTTGATAGCTGAACGCATGCCAAAGATTGTTCTGATACATCCGTCTGGGCAGGCAAAAGGATTTTGCATCATAATACTCCATATCCGGCGCAAAGGCGGAAAGCCATTTGAGCATAAACGGGCGGAGAGGCTTGTCGGTTATCTCATGACATTCGCCGAACACCTCCTGCATTTTCTTTCTTGCAGCTTCCTTTTCCTGCTCGCTGATTTTCTTCTTAAACATATTTGTCTCCTTTTTCAATACTGTCATGAAAATACATATTCGCTGGCTTTGCCAACTTCCCCATCGGACATTGCATAGTAGACTGTATCGTCCGCAGTCACATACCATCCGCCCAAATCCGACTTGCATAGCTTACAGAGGAAATTGCCTTCTGCTTCCATGGTATATTGCACAGCGCTGCGTCCGCCGAAAAAACCTTCTTCCTTTGCGGTAATGTCAATCGTTACATCTCCGGCAGTATATGCAGCCTGCGCCAGATCCTGTGCTTCTCCCGCATCCTCCATATAATGACCCAAAGTATATGCGCTGCCGTTCCACTCCACGGCACGATAGAGTCCAAGGCAGTTTATGTCTGCATACCATACTGCGTCCGGTGTATATGCAATATATGCCCCGCTGCCGGATGCACCTGTTCCAACTGTATACACAGTACAGGCTTCCCCATTTATCTCCGCTTCCCCCTCGGAAAGCGACACAGCAGCATCGGTAAAGGTACGTGCAATTTGCATAGCTATATCGTCTGCACCTTCTACTGTTTGAGACGACAACTCCAATGTCAATGTGTCGGTAAACTGATAAGTAGAACGCACTGTTCCAAATCCTTCCGTTTCCAGTACACTACTAATTGTACCGGAATCAGAATCCGGTATGGGATTTTTCACCAGCCGATACGCTGCACACGGCACATACTTCCCGCCTTCTGCATTCCACAGCCACAAATTATAACATGCTTCTCCCTGGTTTTCGCTGTATATTGTCTGCAAATCTGCATATCCGTCGCCGTTGATATCCTCGCGGATCAGATTTTCCATTGCATCGGCTACGGCGGTATCGTATGTAAGGGTTTGCAGTTTTTCACCCGTTCCGCCGTCATCCCAAAGGGTGATTGTTCCCTTGTCCAGAGAATACAGAAGTTTTATTTCCCGGGAAGCATAAAAAGATCCGTCATATTCGATTTGGTTGCGCCAGTCTGTAGCCTGTTTTACAGGGGCTGTATCCTGTGCTTCCGTTTTTTTGCCGCAAGCTGCTGCAAGCGGGAGCATAAGAAGGATACAAAGTCCCAATGCAAATTTTTTCATATTCATAATAATTCACACACTTTCTTTGAATGAATGCCGCGTCAGCAGAAAACATACCGTGATGCAACCTCTAATAGGTTCTCCCGGCAAAGGGGATAGCATGCCTGTCATGCTCACACTCTACCACCCCTTGCGCAAAGGGTGGTGGCTCGCTGTCAAGCCAAGCACTTACACCGCTAAAGCCTCCCCCAGCAAAAGAAGGTGCACAGCGGCAGGTCGCGCCCCACTATAGCCTCCCTTGTGCAAAGGGAGGTGGCATGCCGTAAGGCATGACGGAGGGATTGTAAAATTGTCGATTTGCAGATAATTCAAAATGATAGTATAGACAATCCCCCAGTCTCCACTGCGTGGAGCCAGCCCCCTTTACACAAGGGGGCCTTTAAAAAGTTGCGTGCTGCGTGACAGTTCCCTTTGTGCTGGGGGAGGCTAAGTAAGTAGGATGGAATTTGCGCCGTTCCATCCATAGGATCCGCGCAGCGGCTCCAGCACAAGGGAGCCTTATGATACTTACGCTCCTAAGAAAACCCTTTAATAGTGAGAGCCTTTTCGTTCGCTGTCTCATATACAGAAAGAAAGCGGACGCTGTAAGGTCCGCTTTCGCATCTATCCACTTTTTATCTATGCAAAAACGTCCTTGCCGCTTATGCTTCTTCCGGTGCAGCTTCGTCATCTGCTGCATCCTCTGCATCCATATCATACTCTGCTTCGCATGCATCACAGATGCTGCATCCGGGAGCAAAGTCCTCATCACAGCTGCAAAGAGGATCAAATTCATCTCCGAAGCAATCCTGACAGCAGGTATCACAGTCACCGCAGTCAAAAGAAATGCGGAAATATTTTTTGAAGAACTTATACAGCAGTGCTGCTGCAGCGACAATCAGCAGAGCAACCCCAGCAGATATTGTAATAATCTTAATCAGACTTACGCGTTTTTCTTCTTTTCTCATTTGTTATTCACCATACCTTTCCTGTAAATTTAATGGTTTCACCTGCGCGTTTCCGCGTCAGATTGTATCATACATGGATATATTTATAGTATATCATAACTTGGGCAAAATGCAATACAGTTTTTGGATTATTTTGCACATCATTCCAAAGAAGAGCGCGCCCATACAGCATCTGCCAGTGCTTCCAGAATTACTTGCTTTGTTTCGTCAGAGGTTTCTGCCGATGCGGCAGCCACCAAAATCCGCAGACTTTTCAATCCGCCGATACGTCCCAATGCCCGGTATACTATCTGATGCACGTGCTCATCGTAGTTAGGCGACAAATGCTGCTGCAAAAGACTTACGTCTCCCTGGGCGGCAGCTTCTTCAATCCGTTTGCTTATAACGGAGTCAATCAATGTATCATGCATATCTGTTCACATTCCTTTTCTTACAGCTGGATCCGGAAAATATTTTTCGAAAATTTAGCCGGATTATACGTTCATTTTTTGTTTATATGGAAAAAGCGGTTCCTTTTCCAATATCATACTACCATAGATATATGAAAACTGTAAGTATTGATTGTGAATTTTAATGAATGTTTTCGTGAATGAACGAAATCAATTGTATAAATTGTAAAATGAATGAGATTATTGCCGCAATATGCGTTATTTCTCCGCCAGCCGAATGCTGATTTCACCGGAATGCAGCACCTCCCGGGTCCCATCCTCCAAACGAACCACCAAGCCTCCTGCATCATCAATTTCTTCCGCCACGGCAAGGTATGTTTTTGCTCCCTGTATACATTTTATGGTTTTGCCAAGCACCAGAGAATCCCGGCAGTATTCTTCCATCCAGGGACGGTCTGACAACTTCTCAATAAAGCCATACAATTCTTCCGTCACAGCCGCGCACAAAGCACACCGGCGCACATCACATCCATAAAGCGCACCTGCTACACGGGCTACCTCTTCTGGAAAATCTTCCGTTGCACAGTTGATGCCAATTCCTACAACGATTTGCTGGGCATGACTGTTTTCCAGACTGGTTACTGCTTCTGTCAGAATCCCGCAGATTTTTTTCCCGTCTAAAAATACATCATTTACCCACTTAATTTTTGCTTCTTTTCCGGTCAGCCGCCGGATGGCGCGTACCACTGCCACTGCCGCCGCACCGGTGATCCCTACCGCATCTGCAAGGGATGCAGACGCGGTGAAAATAAGACTCATATAAATGCCGGTACTGGGCGGGGAATAAAAGCTGCGTCCAAGCCGTCCCCTGCCGGCAGTCTGCTGATCTGCTGTGATCAATAGGATTTTTTCGCCGTCCTGCTCCCCTGCCAACAGTCTCCGCTTCGCTTCATTATTGGTAGAATCAATGGTTTCAAAGGAAACAACGGAAATCTGATTCCGCAGGGATGGGGGCAAACAGGCACCGATTCCCGCAGGCGTCAGCCGATCGGTCTGCTCCGCCAGCGCATATCCCAAGTTTGTTACGCCTTGAATATCGTAACCGTCCCCCCGCAGCGCCGTAATGGCTTTCCACACCGCGGCACGGGAAACCTGGGCTTCTCTGGCCAAAATTTCGCCGGACACATAACTACCCCGATTTTTTTCCAAAATTTCCAAAACCTTATCTTTTGCAGCCATGCAAAGCATCCCCTTCCGGGTTTCCCCAGCTTATTTTCCAATAATTCGTGCGCACAAAGCGTCCGTATACGCAGCTGCCTCCAGCATCCGGTCATAGCTGACCCGTTTCTCCCGGTTCCAGGTATTTTCCATTACATAAGGAAGTCGCTGCCGAATCTTCATCTGTTCATCCGCAAGTCCCTCTTCCAGAGACGGGAACGCTTTTTCCACCGTATCTCCCCATGCGTGGAGCTGTCCGCCAAGCACTGCGTCTGTAGAATCAATTCGCGTGCAGTTGTTATAGTAAGCAGAGCTTTCAGAAATAGAGCCAAAGGAATACACATCCCAGTTATAGCTGTCGCTGGTGCTGTAATACCAGGTTGGAGTTACAATATAATTGGGAATCCATGAGCAGTTAATGACAGAAAATCCGCTTTGCAGCAGGGACTGCGCAGTTTGGAATCCGCCATCCCATACCATGATTGTTACTTCCTTAGGGATCATATCATTGACGTACTTGCTAAAGCCTTCCCAAACAATAGGTTTTCTGCCACAATCCAGCACAGTCTGCGCCATTTTTGCGATAAAGTGACCGAGATACTGGAGCATGACATATTCCCTGCCGGGGATGCCCGGCGCTTCGTTTTCTTCTTTATAACCTAAAGAGCGACCATACCGGATGCATTCGTCGCAGTCAAGCCACCAACCCATACGACCTTCATCTCCGCCGATATGGATATATTCGGACTCGGGGAACAGCTCGCACAGTTCCCGATACAAGCTTTGCATTGCTTCAATAGTTTTTTCATGGAAGCAGACGATTCCCTTGTCTCCAAACACCTGGGGATATTTCTGCTGCAAATAAGTAGCGTGACCGGGCACGTCAATTTCCGGCACAAGCTGTACATCCCGGGAGCGGGCATATGCGCGCAGCCGCTCGATTTCCTCATAGGTATAGCATCTATCCACGCTGGTAGCATCGGGGAACACCTGTGAGGGGAGCGTATACGCTTCATCATCGGAAAAATGCAGCTGCAGGTATTTCACTTTATACAGCCAGCACATATCTATGTATTCCAGCAGCAGGGGCAATGCGTGGCGGCTGCGGGCACAGTCGATCATCAATCCACGGTATGCACTCTCCGGCTGATCCCAAACGGTGCCCACCTGCACCTGCAGTTTATTCTCCACCTTTTTGCCCATTTGCAGGAGAGTGGCAAGCGCGTATCGAATTCCTTCCCGATCACTGGCATAGATGCGGATTTTTCCGTCATTTGCGGAAATGATTTTATATTCTCCCTGCGCAAAGGATGCATCTGTGATAAGGTAAATTCCTTCTGTGTCAGCCGCCGGTGCGGACTCAGACATAGCAACTTCCAGATCCAGCCCTTTTTTTGCATATTCGCAGAAAGTGCGGGCAGACTCTTCGTAATCACCAAAAAAGAGAGCAGGCGCATACCAGCGCACATGTTCTTCTCCGCAAAATCCCTTAGGGGAGGGGATAATTTGTGTCAGCATTGCCATTTTCCAACCATTCCTTTATTTCAACTTTTATACTTTTTCAGCTTGGTTCATTCTATCATAGGTACATTTCAAAGTCAATCATTCCCATGTAAAAATACAGGTTTTAGGGCTGGCTTTTTGCGCAGAACAACAAGCTTGTACAATTTGAACAAAGCATGAACATTTATTCGGAATTTTGTTTTTCCACAGAAGTAATCCACACCCTGTGGAAAAGTCTGTGGAAATGTATATTTACAAGGGATTTTTTATGGTGGAGCTTGTTGAAAACTGTTTGGAAATACAAGCGGGAAATTTTTTTAGTAAATTTGGATGTAGAAAATTTTGAAAATATGCAAACTCCCCAAGCAAAAGAAGGCCGCAACTTTTCCAAAGGCTCCCTTGTGCAAAGGGAGCTGTCACAGCTTGCTGAGACTGAGGGATTGTTATACTATCATTTTAGATAATCTGCAAATCGAAAATTTTACAATCCCTCCGTCATGCCTACGGCATGCCACCTCCCTTTGCACAAGGGAGGCTTTAAAAAGTTTGCGTGCTGTGTGAAGCCAGCTCCTTTTGCTGGCGAGGAGGCTTTGGGGAGGGAGGAGCCACGCAGTGGATCCTCATATGGGACCTTTTAAAATTTATTTTGTATATAAAAAAAACCGCCGGGCTGCCCCAACGTGGTCAGCAGCTGCCAGCGGTTTTATTGAACAGATTTATAATCCGTTCCACGGGACCAGCCCGTACAAATATAGTATATGCCAAAATACGGCATCTGATACAAGCAAATTTATTTTGCTTTTGATTCGCAGTATATACAGCGATATACCCGCTTTTCCGGATCATCCAGCCGGAAGGTATGGGGCAGTTCCTGCTCCACTGAAGTGATGCACCGGGGATTTTTACACCGGATCACACCGGTAATCTGCTCGGGCAGCTTCAGATGAATCCGCTGGGACACATCTCCGTCCTCAATGGTACTGACCGTCACACCGGGATCCACATACCCGATAATATCCAGATCCAGCGGGACATTGCCGTCAATTTTGATAATATCCTTGCGATCCATTTTCAGACTGCATGCATTGGTTATAATCGCAATGGGACAACTCAGCTCGTTCAGCTTTAAAATCCGGTAAAGCTCCATACCCCGCCCTGCGGTGATATGATCCAGTACGATTCCGTTTTTTATGGGATTGACCAGCATATTTACATTCCCCTTTCTCTGTTTCATTGTATGTTCAAAAGCATCAGCATCAGCGCCATACGGATAAACTTGCCGTTCAGCGCCTGCCGGAAATAGCACGCCCGGGGGTCATCGTCAACCGCTACGGAAATTTCATTTACCCGGGGCAGCGGATGCAGGATCGACAGATCCGGCTTTGCACCGGTAAGCTTTTCCGGTGTGAGAATGTAGCTGTCCTTCAAACGGATGTAGTCTGCCTCGTTGAAAAAGCGTTCCTTCTGCACACGGGTCATATACAGAATATCCAGTTCAGGAATTGCCGCCTCCAGATCTTTTGTTTCCGTAAAGGTTACATTATCCAAGCTGCCCAGCTTATTCTGCATATACTCCGGCAGACGCAATTCGTCAGGAGAAATGAGCACAATCCGGATTCCGGTATATCGGGAAAGCGCTTCTATCAGGGAATGCACTGTCCGACCGAATTTCAAATCTCCGCAAAAGCCTACGGTAAGATTGCAAAGCCGCCCCTTTTCCCGGTGAATGGTCAAAAGATCCGTAAGAGTTTGGGTGGGATGATTGTGTCCGCCGTCGCCGGCATTGATTACAGGCACCTGACTTTTTGCCGACGCTACCAACGGCGCCCCCTCTTTAGGATGGCGCATAGCAATAATATCCGCATAACAGTTTACTGTCCGTATGGTATCGGCAACGCTCTCACCCTTTGCTACAGACGAGCTGGTCGCCTCTGAAAATCCCAGCACATTTCCCCCAAGCTCATACATTGCAGCTTCAAAGGACAGCCGTGTACGGGTGGAAGGCTCAAAAAACAGGGTTGCCAGCTTTTTACCCCTGCACTTTTCCCGGTATGCGTCCGGATTTGCGATAATGTCCTCCGCAACCCGGATCAGCGCGTCAATTTCTTCTGTGGAAAGATCCAATATACCGATCAGACTTCTCATGAAAATCTCCATTCTGCCCTGCTAAAACCCATATAGGTTCGCGCTGGGAATTTCGTTTTACTTAAGCCTCCCTTGTGCAAAGGGAGGTGCCGACCAAGCGTAGCGATGTCGGCGGAGGGATTGTCTGCACGTGCTGCCGATTTGTTGATCCTGCAAAATGGTAGCTTTACAATCCCCCAGTCTCCGCTACGCGGAGCCAGCCCCCTTTGCACAAAGGGGCCCAATAGAAATATGTGCTACACGGGATGCCACAGGGGTTCGATAATTGAACCCTGCACAAGGGAGGCTTAATTAAATTGCATCACAGCTCCCTTTGCTGGGGACCTTAAAACGCGGCCCCCTATGGAGCCACGCAGTGGATCCTCACATGGGAACTTAAAAACGCCGTTAGCACCCCTCTTGAAACTGCGCAGTGAACCTCCCAAACGAAGCCCTTTTGCGTGTGCAAACCTTTATTTCTGCATCCAGCTTTCATCTGAAGGATTGTCCCGGAACCGAATCAGGCGGGCAATATCCTCCATGGCAATATATCCGTTTTCTCCGGCTGCCTGCGCTACCGCATCAAAGCAGGTCAGACTGTGATTTTCCACATCCGCGGCACTGAGACGATCCAGTCCTTTTTGCATGCCGTAAGTAAAGATACTCACAACGCCCAGCACCTGTGCACCGGCTTCCCGCAGCGCCTCCACCACATCAATTACACTTCCGCCGGTAGAAATAAGATCCTCAATCACCACAACCTTCTGACCGGCTTCCAGCTTTCCCTCAATCCGATTCTGTCTGCCGTGATCCTTATTTCCGCCGCGTACATATCCCATGGGCATGTCCAGCATCTGTGCTGCAATGGCAGCATGCGCAATTCCTGCGGTACTGGTACCCATCAACACCTCTGCCTGGGGATAGTAGGTCTTCACCGCATCGGCAATGGCAGTTTCCACAAGGGTACGTACTGCGGGAGCAGTAAGAATCAGTCTGTTATCACAGTAAACGGGGCTTTTGATTCCACTTGCCCACGTGAAAGGCTCGTCCGGACGGAAAAATACCGCTTTGATGTCCAACAAGGCTTTTGCAATCTGCATTTCTGTATTCATTTATATTACCATTCCTTTCTGATTTACATACAAAATTCTGCAACACAGCGTTTATATGCAGCAACAGGATCTGCCGCCGCAGTAATGGGACGTCCCACTACGATGTAATCACTGCCGATTTCCCGCGCACGCGCCGGAGTAGTAACCCGTGCCTGATCCCCTTTGTCACCGTCTGCAAAACGGACGCCCGGCGTTACTGTAAGGAACTGATCCACCGCAGGTCTCCTTTACCATGCCGGCTTCCAAAGGAGAACAAACCACACCGTCCAGTCCGGCTGTCTGTGCATTTTTCGCATAGGCGCATACTACCTGCTCCACCGGCTCATGGATGCGGATATCCCGCTCCATTACCTCCTGGCTTGTAGAGGTAAGCTGGGTTACGGCAAGAAGAATGGGACGTTTTTCTCCGGCGGAGGAAAGTCCTCGCAGCGCTCCCTCCATCATAGGAATCGCACCGGCCGCATGAAGATTGCACATATCCACGCCAAGGCGCGCCAGCACAGCCATGGCTTTTTCCACTGTGTTGGGAATATCATGCAGCTTTAAATCCAAAAAGATTTTATGACCCCGCTCCTTTGTCAGGCGGACAATATCCGGACCTGCCGCATAAAACAGTTCCATACCGATTTTCACAAACGGTCTTCTCTCCTCGTTCGCAAACAGATCCAGAAAATCCGTATACGCCTGCGCGCTTGCGAAAGTCGCACGCAACGATTACATCTTTTCCCATTTTATTTTTCTCCTATGTATTTTATATATGCGCCCCGCCGATGATTTCGGAAAGGGACTGGATACCGTACTTTTGTGCCCGTTCAGGCAGTGCCTCTATAATATCTCGGCTTGCCCACGGGTTCACCAGATTTGCTGCGCCCACCTGCACCGCAGACGCACCTGCCAGCATCATTTCAATCACATCATCCGCAGTGGATACGCCGCCCATACCGATGATGGGGATTTTCACCGCTTCATAAACCTGGTACACCATCCGAAGTGCCACCGGGAAAATGGCAGGACCGGAAAATCCGCCCATTTTATTGGCAATTACAGGCTTTTTCCGCTTCAGGTCAATCCGCATACCCAAAAGGGTGTTAATCAGTGCCAATCCGTCTGCACCTGCGTCCTCACAAGCCTTTGCAATGGATACGATATCGGTCACGTTGGGCGTGAGCTTGATATACACCGGCTTGTCCGTTACTGCCTTCACCGCCCGGGTTACTGCAGCGGCTGCTGCCGGGTCTGTACCAAAGCTGATTCCGCCGCCGTGAACATTGGGACAGCTTACGTTCACTTCAATGATACCAACCTGCTCCGCCTGATCCATCCGTGCGGCGCACGCGGCATATTCTTCTATGGAAAAGCCGCTGATATTGGCAATCACTGGCTTTTTATAATGCGTTGCCAAACGGGGCAGCTCCTCAGACACCACCTTCTCCACACCGGGGTTCTGCAGTCCCACCGAGTTGATTAGTCCTGCGGTACACTCCGCAATCCGCGGGGTAGGATTGCCGAACCGGGGATGCAGCGTTGTTCCCTTTATGGAAATGGAACCTAAAATATTTAAGTCATACAAAGGTGCAAATTCTTCTCCGAATCCGAAGGTTCCGCTTGCAGGAATCACCGGATTGTCCAGCACAAGCCCGGACAGCGTTGTTTGCAGATTTACCACCGAATTTCCTCCTTTTCCAAAACAGGACCGTCTTTGCAGATCCGTTTTGTACCATATTTCGTCTCGCAGCTGCATCCCATACATGCGCCAAATCCACAGCCCATTCGCTCTTCAAAGCTGAACTGCCCACCGCATGCAGTCGCATCATAGACTGCCCGCAGCATTGGTTCCGGTCCGCAGGAGAATGTATAATCCGGTGCGGGAAGAGCTTCCAGCGCTGCAGTAACAAAGCCTTTTGTGCCGGCACTTCCGTCCGCAGTGGTAATCACCACCGGGATACCGGCAGCTTCAAACTTCTGCTGTAAAATCACTTCCTTTGCAGTATTAAATCCAAGAACAGCCGTTACGTTTCTGCCGCTGTCCCGAAGTGCCTTTGCCGTCCAGAACATGGGAGGCGCGCCTGCGCCGCCGCCGATTACCAGCGTATTTTTACCTGCCTGTTGAATATCAAAGCCGTTGCCCAGCCCGGTAAGCAGATCCAGCGTTTCTCCGGGGGTCATACAAGCCATTGCATCTGTGCCCTTACCGACTGCTTTATAAATGATCCGCAGAATTCCTGATGCCCGATCCACATCATGCACCGAAATCGGACGGCGCAGATAGAATCCGTCCAATGCGATATTAACAAACTGTCCCGGCACAGTTATAGCGCTGATATCGCCATGGAGCGCCATTTCATACATATCCGGTGCAATCCGAATATTCTCTTTTATTTCAAAAAGGTCTTGTTTCATATAAAATCCTTTCTTTATATGTTATAGCTCTTCCGGCATCGTCTGTACAGACTTGTCCCGCCACACGATGCGACCGTCACACACTGTAAGCAGACATTGCCCAAACACCTTTGTTCCTGCAAAGGGAGTCGCCCGTCCCATCGTCAAAAAGGATGCGGGATCTACCGTATACGACTGTTCCAGATTAAACACTGTAAAATCCGCAGGTGTACCGGGAAGAATCCCGCTTATACCCAGACCGAACCGACTGCATGGATTGTCACACAGCATTTGCAGAATCCGTTCCAGCGGTACGATACCGGGACGAACCAAGTGGGTATACAACACCGGAAACGCGGTTTCCAAACCCACTACACCCATCAGGCTGCCTGCAAGACCCTTGCTTTTTTCTTCTGCGGTGTGAGGCGCATGGTCAGTAGCGATCATATCAATTGTACCGTCCAGAACACCCCGGATCAGCGCATCCCGGTCGCCTCTGCTTCGCAGGGGCGGATTCATTTTGAATCTGCCGTCCTCCTGCAAATCCTCATCACATAATGTAAGATAATGGGGAGCTGTCTCACAGGTCACATTTACGCCATCCGCTTTCGCCTGTCGGATCAGTTCCACACTTTCTGCGCAGGAAATATGGCAGACATGATACGCGCATCCTGTTTTCTTCGCCAGCGCAAGATCCCGCTGAATAGGTCCCCATTCCGACTGGGAGCAAATGCCCTTATGCCCGTGCGCGGCAGCATATGCGCCATCGTGTATATACCCACCGTGCAGGAGGGATTCATCCTCACAGTGTGCCGCAATGATTTTACCGAGAGCAGCCGCCCGTATCATAGCAGCCTCCATTTTTTCATCGGACTGCACGCCTTTTCCGTCATCGGAAAAGGCAATTGCTTCTGTCATCTCCCCTATGGGAGCAAGGGTTTCGCCTTTTTCACCCACCGTAATCGCTCCATAAGGATACACACGGATTTTTGCATCCCGGCGGATTATGGACAGCTCTGCTTCCAAATGTTCCGGGCTGTCCGGCACCGGATTTAAGTTGGGCATAGCACACACACGGGTATAACCGCCCCGTGCGGCAGCGGCAGTTCCGGCAGCAATCGTTTCTTTACATGAAAATCCGGGCTCTCTGAGGTGTACATGCACATCAGCAAACCCGGGAAATATAAAATATTTTTTAGCATCAACAACAAAATCGGGACGGAGAAAAGGATCGGAAATCATTCCGTCCGACAAAAACAAATCACCAGATGTAATACGACCGTTCTGATACATTGCAGCGTCTTTAAATACGATTTTCATACCCGTTCTCCTGATAAAATTTTGAAATACCCATGTTAAGTCTCCAGCCAAAGGAGGTGGCACCGCAACGCTCCTCTACTAAGCCCCCCTTGTGCTGGAGCCACATAGCGGATCCTAAGGTGGTGGCATGCCCAAGCACACACACCCTTATTGAAGCCCCCCTTGTGCAAAGGGGGGGTGCCGATACAATCGGCGGGGGGATTGTAAAACTGCCGATTTGTCGATCATTCAAAATGATAGAATTACAATCCCTCACCCGCTGCGCGGGAGCTCCCTTTGTTGGGGGGAGCCTTTTTAGTTTATGCTACGCGGGAGCTCCCTATGGAGCCACGCAGTGAATCCTCACATGGGAGCCTTTTCCTTTTTTGTGCTTGGTTGACAACTCCCTTTACTGGGGGAATCCTTTTATATCCTCACATTTTTTGCAATAAAAAAGATCTTGCCCGGCAAGATCATCCCGCATAAAACAAAACCACAAAGTACTTTGCGGCATGCTCCATATAAAAATCTTGACGGTATCGCTGTACCTGCTTAAAGATTCTTATAGTAGGATAGCATATCGGATGATACTTGTCAAGAGGGAAATCGGGATTTTTCGCGAATTCTCTCAATTCAAAATTCCAATCACGGCACCCATGGTACCCCGCACCCCACCGGTAGCTCTGTGAGAATGATACAGCGCCGGATTACACCGTGTGCATTCCCCGCACACATCCACCGCATCTGCGCCCGCTTCCAGCAGCAGTTCCCGATTCATTCTGGCAATGTCCGCATACAGCGCGCCGTCACGATTTATCACGTACTTGTCGGCAAAAGCACTGCCCCGCAGCTCCGCTACCGTATCCCGCAATTCCCCGCCGACCTGATAGCAGCAGGGATGGATACACGCGCCTACAGCGGCATATATCTGTACCGCACCCATTTTCCGCAGCATCGCTACTGCCCCCGCAGCAATGCCGGCAGCGGTTCCGCGCCAGCCCGCATGGACAGCGCCTACCAGCGGCGCGCCAGCTTCCGTCACTCCCGCAAGAAGCACAGGCGCACAGTCTGCCACCCGCACCAAAAGCGTGATTCCCGGCTGATCCGTAACAAATCCGTCACAGGAGAACGGCACATCCCGCAGGGTACCCTCACCGGCATTTTCGCGGGTTACATACCGAATGATATCCGAGTGAATCTGAGGCGTACACACCACATCCTCGGGAAGACCCGCATGCTGGCAAAGCAGGCGGATGTTCTCAATCACCGTTTCCCGATCGTCCCCCCGGAAAAATCCCGTATTCATAGACGCAGTGTGCGGCAGGGTGCTGATGCCCCCTTCTCTGGTAGAAAATCCATGGGCTGTGCCGGGGATTTCCAGCACATCTGATTTCCATATGTAGTTATTATATTGAAACATAAAATCCATCCTTATTATGTAATCCGCTCGGTAGCTCCAAGGGGGGGGCAGCTGCAAGCTTCCACCGTATCCCAAGCCTCCCCTGTGCAAGGGGAGGTGGCACACCGTAGGTGTGACAGAGGGATTGTCTGCACATGCTGCCGGTTTGCAGATTCTTCAAAACAATAGTATAACAATCCCCCAGTCAGCATCGCTACGCTTTGCTGACAGCCCCCTTTGCACAAGGGGGCCTTTTTTTGGGGGGCGCTGCGCAGGAACTCCCTTTGCTGGGAGGGAGGCTTTTGATGGAAGGTGCACTGCGCAACACCTCCCCTTGCTGGGGGGGAGGCTTTTGATGGAAGGTGCACTGCGCAACACCTCCCCTTGCTGGGGGGGAGGCTTTTTGTTTGATGGGAAATTGCACAAAGGGACTTTTCGTATATGACTGCCAATAGCTTATCCACAAAAAGAATGAGGGGGAACATTTCCATGTTCCCCCACCATAATTAAACAACCAAATCGGACAAGGCGTTGTACAAATCCTCATCGGATTCCAGATACACCTCAGACCACTCCATGGTATAAATTGCGCCCAAAAGACTTTTCCCGCTCACCTTAAAATCGGTATTGTCTGTCAGAATCACTCTTCCCTTTGCCTTTGTGGCAACTGCCACCAGCTTGCTTACATCGGACATGGTGTCTATGCGGATTTTAATTCTGTTCATGCCGTTTCTCCTTATCTTGATTCAATGCATTCTATCGTATGCGGCGGATGCGGGGGATATGTACCGTTTTACGCAATCACTTCGCCCCAGCATTCACCGAATGCGCATGCTGCATTGGCTTCATCTGTATCAATATGCATAGCAGGTGCAAAGTTTTCATTCACACGAACAACCACATCTCCGAACACGGTGCTTCTGTCTGCGTTGGAAATCTTAACGGAAACAATCTGCTTATCCTCCACGCCGAATTCCTTTGCATTTTCGGGTGTGAAATGGATGTGCCGCTTTGCAGCGATTACGCCCTCTGTCAGCTCCACTTCGCCGCAGGGGCCAACCAGCTTGCATGCGCCGCTGCCTGCAACGTCGCCGCTCTCACGGATCGGTGCGGCAATTCCCAGCGTACGTGCGTCTGTCAGAGATACTTCTACCTGAGACGCCTTTCTTGCGGGTCCGAGAATAATTACATTGGCAATGGATTTCTTGGGGCCAACTACTGTCACCCGTTCTTCGCAGGCAAACTGACCGGGCTGGCTCAATTCCTTTTTAAATGTAAGGGACGCACCCTCTCCGAAAAGGATAGCGATATGCTCCTCTGTAAGATGTACATGACGTGCGCTGGTTTCCACTAAAACTTTCTTTTCCATAATGCTTCTTTTGCCTTTCCTGATATTTATATATAGTACAAAATGTAAAAATACAGCGGGAATGATTCCTGCCAATTATTGTATCACAGCCGTGCATCAAATGCAACAGGCAACTATGGATTCTTTGGTTTTTTCTGCATCCCCGCCCACAGCAGAATAATTACCTGTCCGGGCACTCCGATAACAAACAACAGCCACAGATTTTGGGGCAAACAGGTGAGATATACCGCGCCCAGAAGCGTCCACATCAGCAGAGATATATACAGATAATTTCGCCGCCGGATTCCCCAAACGGAATTAAAAACAATTGCTACAACAAAGCTTACCGGAACCGCCCACACAAAGGAAAGCCAAAGAGGTCCCTGCACCGGGGAAAATGTGAGAAATACAAACACAGCCGTTGCAATCAGCCACACCAGCGCCACAGACAGAAGGGCAATAATCCGATGCTTATGTTTTTTCCCGCCGGGAACCGCAGACGGTGCGTCCGCTTCCGCGTGATCTTCCCGGAGAAGATAATCCACCGTCACACCAAACAGGGATGCAATGGCGAGGAGCACGCCTGCATCCGGCATAGAAGCGCCGGATTCCCATTTGGACACTGCTTTATCGGAATACTGCAATTTTTCCGCAAGGGTCAGTTGGGTATAGCCTGCATTTTTACGCAGGGTAGAAATATTGGCAGCAACAATCCTGCGAATATCTTCCATATTACGACCATCCTCCCTGCAAAATAAAAGCTATGTTATTATTTTATCATGATCTGCCGGGCAAGTCAACAGCAAAGCGTTTTCCAGGCAGTTTACCCGCAATGGGTCCCACTCCGTCAATTGGATTTCAACTGCCCAGCAGTCTTGTTAAATCCGCAATAGAAACGTCCATTCTTGCAGACACTTCCTCCATATCCATACCAGAACTAAGAAAACGATTCACAACCATTTTCATATCTTCACCAACTTCTATGATATGACCGTCTAAATCATAAAACCGAATGACCCTCTGACCCCAACTGTGTTCAATTATATCCCCCAAGTATTCAATATGGGGATATTTTTTCAGTTTATCTAAGAAACCGTCAAAATCTTGTTCCTCAAAACATATTTCCATATTGTTAGGTTGATTCAACACACTGCCTTTGGATACGCCCACAAGCCAATCAAAATCCTGCTGTAAAGCGAGACCACAGGTAAAAGCTATATTTTTCCCATAATCCTGAAATACTTCTAATCCGAATAAATCTTCATAAAACTTTCTTGCGGCGCGAATATCGGATACGGATAAAACTGTACAAGAATATTTCATGTGCAGACTCCTTTCAAGCTTCATTTATCATTCTGTATTTTACCACAAGAATCTGTCTAACGGTGTACTCTTTCTTAAAATTACCGTAAATTCGCACAGCAGCCCTTATCCCGAAAAAGACGGCGAAAGCTCTGTCACTATAGGAAATTCTACTGTCGGTAGAGTTGCCCTCTCCCCGCTCTACCAGGCAGGTTTTATCTATCTACCTCCTCTTTGATTAGGTAGGGTGACTTTTGGGAAAACTTATGGTACAGTCAAATCAGATCCTGTACAAGGAGAAAGGAACACACAGCATGAACACAAACAACACAGTATATGAAGGCGCAATCCGCCGCAGACATATCATTCGGCGCAGACGCAGACGTGCCGATATTTTTGCAAAAATCATCCGGGTCCTCACTACAGCACCTATTTTATCTCTGGCGCTGTTCACTATTTTATACTTCACAGGAGGCGTATTCGCTTCCCCCGCAGAATATGCTGTAACCGTTATTTTATTTACCCTGCTCCCCCTGTCCGCCTATCCGCTCCAGCCCATACTCCCTGCTTTTCGCAGCCGCGGCAGAGAAGGACAACGCACCCTTGCCATGATTATGGCGAATGCAGGATATTTGCTGAGTATGCTTTACGCCATTTTTGCAGGTGTGGGCAGCAGCCTGCTCACATTGTACCTAACGTATCTGTTTTCCGGTGCGGCGCTTTTGATTATCAACAAAGCCTTTGGCTTCCACGCAAGCGGACACGCCTGCGGTTTGTGCGGACCGGTAGCCGCACTGGTTTGCTTCACCGGCTGGATCAGCCTTGCAGCAGGCGCTGTTCTGTTCGCGCTTGTATTATGGGGAAGTCTGCACATGAAACGGCACACTGTATCCCAATTTTTCGCAGGCAGCGCGATTTCAGTTGTGATTTTCATCAGCCTTGCGGCGATGCTGCTGTGAGCAGACAAAAAGGTACTGTAAACAAAAAGCCTCCCCCTAGAAGAGGGGCTATCGCTCAGTTTTGCACAAATAAAAGGCTCCCTTGTGTAAAGGGAGCTCCCGCGTAGCGGGTGAGGGATTGTAAAATATCAATTTGCAGAATCAACAAATTGGCAGTATATTCAGACAATCCCTCCGAGTTTTGCTACGCAAAACCCACCTCCCTTTACACAAGGGAGGCTTTTGGGTGGTAGATACTTACAGCGAGCCACCTCCCTATGGAGCCACGTAGTGGATCCTCACAAGGGAGCCTTTTTATTTGTGCAAAATTAAGCGAAAGCCCCCTTTGCTGGGGGGAGGCTTTTTATTTGTGCTAATTGTTACTTTTCCAAAATCTTTTCCGCCGTTGCCTGAATTACGCACAGACACAGAATATCAATCGCCTGCACCAATTCATCATAAGAAGGGAACGTAGGTGCAATCCGCAGATGGGTGTCCGCCGGATCCTTTCCGTAAGGATATGTAGCGCCAACATCCGTAAGCTTCACGCCTGCTTCCGCAGCCAAGGCATACACGCGCTTGGCGCATCCCGGTTCAACTGCCAAATCCACAAAATATCCGCCCCGCGGCTCCGTCCACTGGGCGATTCCCGTGAGATTTTCCCGGAATGCACGAATTACCGCTTCAAATTTCGGACGCACAATAGCAGCGTGCCGGCGCATAATCTCCCGCACGCCCTCCGCATCCTTTAAGAAACCGAACATGGCGCAGCTGGTTGATCTTATCCGGACCGATTGTCTGTGCGGAAAGATAGGGCTTGATCTGCTTCAGGTTGTTGTCACTTGCCGCAAACAACGCCAAACCCGCACCGGAATAGGTGATTTTCGATGTGGAAGCAAAATAGAAAATCTGATCTTCCTTGCCGTATTTTTTCGCAAGGGCAAAAATATCTGCAAGGGGAACCGTTTCATCATACAATTCATGCACAGCATATGCGTTGTCCCAGAAAATGCGGAAATCGTCCGCCGCACATTCCAAAGCCGCCATACGCTCCACAACCGCATCGGAATAGGTATATCCCTGGGGATTGGAAAATTTCGGCACGCACCAGATTCCCTTGATGCTGCTGTCCTCTGCAACCAGCCGCTCCACCGTATCCATATCCGGACCTTCCGGCGTCATCTCCACAGGAATCATTTCAATTCCCATAGTCTGGCAAATGGTAAAATGCCGGTCATATCCGGGGCTGGGACACAAAAATTTGATCTTCCCCTGCTTGCCCCACGGCTCCTTTCCGCCGTACACGCCAAACAGCATCGCCCGGGCAACTGTATCGAACATCAGATTCAAAGATGCGTTTCCGCCGATAATAATATTGTCCGCCGGAATGCCCAGCACGGAGGAAAACAACGCCCGCGTCTCCGGGAGCCCCTCTAAATTGCCGTAATTTCTGCAATCTGTTCCGTCCGCAGCCTGGCAGGTGTCTCCTGTTACCGCTCTCCAGCATGGGACCGGCAAGCTCCAATTGCTCCTTACCGGGCTTTCCCCGGGTCAGATCCAGAGAAACGCCCTTTTCTTTCCATGCGGACAGCTTTTCCACAGCACTGTTCAGACATGCCTGCAATTCTTCCCGTTCCATTGCTTTCATTTTATTCATGCTGATACTTCCTCACATCCACATTTTTGCATATCTTACGCCGCAAAATTTCAAAATAAATACAACATTTCGTATTATACGCCAAAAAATGAAAAATTTCAATAGTTTTTCTTCAAAAATATTTTTTTAGTATATCTCACACAGCATTTTATGCACCGGCGTGGATATTTGTCACAAAAAGGCGAGGGAGGAGGAATAAAAGACTTCCTATTAAAGCGCACCACTACAAGTCTCCACAGACGACAAAAGTCTCCCATGTGCAACCCCACTAAACAAAAAGGCCCCCTTGTGCAAAGGGGGCTGTCACAGTTTACTGTGACTGAGGGATTGTTTTTGCTATCATTTTGAATAATCTACAAATCGACAGTATGTACAGACAATCCCTCCGAGTTTTGCTGCGCAAAACCCACCTCCCTTTGCACAAGGGAGGCTTGGAGCGGGGGCGTGACAGCTCCCTTTGTTGGGAAGCTTTTTGTTGGGCGCAAAAACAAAGCAATTCTACTAAAACCAAAAGGCAGAGGAATTACAATTCCTCCGCCTTTACCTATTTAAAAAATCAGATTTTTTTCAAAAGCTCTAATAAAGCAACCTTTTGTTCGTGATTCAAAGTGTCCCAAATTTTTAGTAATTCTAATTGCTCATCAGTTAGTGACATTGGATCATTGGCTTCAGCAAAAAATTGAGAGAGTGTGATCTCAAAAGCAGAACATATTGCTTCCATTGTAGAAAAAGTCGGCTGACTTTTTAACCGAAATAAATTGTTGATTGAGTTTTCAGGCAAGCCCGCCTTTTTAGCTAAAGCATAATTTGACCAGCCCCGCGCCTTTTGTAAATCCTTTATTCTGCTTAATATATCCAAGTCAATCACCTCTAAATGTATATTACACTATTTTGCGCGAACAAAATACACTTAATAGATGTTGCAAATACACTTATGAATATGTATAATATTTGTAATCATATATTAAATTTGGAGGAATACCATGCGCTGTGAAAATAAGTTTTGTGTGTATTATTTTGGAAGGAAAATGCATAAACAGAGAAAAAATCTCACTAAATCAAATGGGAATGTGTAAAGAATTTATTCAGGTTGAAATAGAAGACGATGAACTGGATGTCAAAAGGGAAAATTTACGATAAAATTTCTGCAAACTTCGTTAGCCTCCCTTGTGCAAAGGGAGGTGGGTTTTGCGCAGCAAAACTCGGAGGGATTGTCTGTATGTACTGCCGATTTGTAGATCATTCAAAATGATAGCTTTACAATCCCTCAGTCGCTATCGCTTCGCTTGGCGACAGCTCCCTTTGCACAAGGGAGCCTTAAATAAATTGAGAATGTTGCGTGACAGCCCCTTTTACTGGAAAGAATTGTTAGGCATTTATATACACTGTTTATTATAGCAAAAATCAAATATCTTTTCAATCTGTTTTTTCCGCCTGTAAATCCTGTAATGCAGCGTTAATCGCCGCTATAACAAAATCGGTAAAAGTACAATTTTTTCCTCGTATTGCATACTCTATGCCTTCAATCAAGTTATTGGGAATACGAATTGTTTTATTTGTAGTAGGTGGAATTTCTGGAATTTTAAATACTGCCATTTTTGTCTCCTCCAAAGCTATTATATTTTAAATTATAGCTCTTCGATCCGGAAAAAGATATGTTATAAATTATGTTACTTTTATGCGAGAACTAAAGCTGAAAAGAATCAAGCTCCTGTCTCAATTGGAAGCACAATATCAGCATAGTAAAGCGCACATTGAAAAAAGAGTGAAAGAAATTCATCCGTATGAGGATAACGACAACGAGTGAGCTTTTAGAATCACACAAATAAAAAAAGCTTCCCTCACAGGAAGCATTACTGCAAAATTCTACGAACAAAAAGGACTCCTTTGTGCACCTGCCAAACGAAAGGTCTTCCTTGTGCCAATCCCCGCCAAACGAAAAGCCTCCCTTGTGCAAAGGGAGGTGGCATGGCGTAGCCATGACGGAGGGATTGTCTGAACATGCTGCCGATTTGTAGATTATCCAAAATGATAGTATAACAATCCCCCACCCGCTACGCGGGAGCCCCCTTTGCACAAGGGGGCCTTTTTATATTTGGTCTGTTACGCGGGATGCCCCCTATGGAACTGTGCAGCAGGTCCTCACATGGGAGCCTTTTTGCGTTTCTATCGTTTCTATAAACTCACGCCTTTTTTCTTTTGCCGGACAGGGCGTGCTTTGCTTTGGCGATGCCGGTGTAAATTCCTACAAAAACAATGGTAATTTCCAGCCGACCCAGCAGCATACCTGCCATTTCAATAAACAGAGTGGCAGCGTTTGTGCCCGGATTGGTCAGTCCGTTGGATATGCCGACCGTACCCAGCGCAGAGGTAAACTCAAACAGCGCGTCAAACAGGGAGCAGTCTGCCGCCAGGGTGACAAGGAGCGTTCCCACAATCAGCACCAGCATATAACATGCGATAAACCCGAAAATATCAATCACAACGGAATGATCAATGGGCGTTTTTCCCTGAAACCGATAATAATTCTCCGCACGGACGCTGCGGGTAGGAGACAAACGCTTTTTCATATTGATCCAAGTGATCCGCAGCAGCAGATACGTTCTGGAAAGCTTGATTCCGCCGGCGGTGGAGCCGACGCTTCCGCCGATAATCATGAGCAGAATCAAAATTCCGACGGCAAACTGAGGCCATGCCGCATAATTCATGGTGGAATATCCGGTTGTGGTAAAGGTAGTCACCAATCCAAACAGAGACTGATGCATGCTTTCCCAAAAGCCCATGCCCTCTCCCATCAGGGAAAAGCCCACAAGGGGGGTAAACAGTACAAGCATTCCTATCATAAACCGCAGTTCGCTGATCTTCCACAGCTTTTTCAGCTTCAGCTTAGCAAGCAAAAGCAGCGCAGCAAAGTTGGTGGAACCGATCAGCATCAGCAAAATAGTGACTGCCTCTATCGGGAAGCTGGCGTAGCTTGCAATACTGTTTGCCTGTGTGGTAAATCCCGCAGTGGACAGAGCACTCATAGTATGGCATACAGCGTCAAACACAGACATGCCGAATATTACATACAAAACAGTGCCGATTACTAAAAAACCATTATACAATAAAAAAATCGTCTGGGACGTTTTTTTGATGTTGGGCATAAGCCTGTCCGGATGCCCTTCTGCATTAAACAGGCTGGCAGCCTGCTTGCCGCCAACCAGCAGCAGGATCATCATAATAAAGCCAAGTCCGCCGCAGTACTGCATAAAGCTGCGGTGAAACAAAAAAATCTGGGGAAGCTTTGTCACATCCGCCACAGTAAGCCCGGTGGTAGTCCATCCGCTCACGGATTCAAACAAAGCGTGTACCACGCCCATCTGCCCTCCCATTATAAAGGGAACCGCACCAGCAGCAATGCCGTAACACCATGCAAACAGCACCGGCAAGCTGCCTTGTTGCATAGATGACTGCCACACATGCAGAGAATCATGGGGGCGTCTTCGGAGGAGACACACAACCACACCAATTCCAATGGAAACAAGGGCAGGAACGACAAAAGACAGTATGTAACCGGTCTCGTCCGGATAAAAAGGAATAACCAAAAGAGGAAACAAAAGCAGCGCACCGATCAGCAGGATCAGCTTGCCGTAAATGCTTCCGCCGGCAATCCAGTTCAGCAGTTGTTTCACCGTCCTGTCAACTCCTTTATCGCCGCCATTTGCTGCTTGTTCGCAGAAATCAGCACCAACACATCTCCGGTGAGGATGCGGGTATCACCCTGGGGCACGATACTCTGCTCCCCCCGGAGCACGCAGCCAACGATAACCTCCTTGGGCAAATTGATCTCCCAAAGCTTTTTACCCACTGCGGGCGCAGTTGCCGCAATGGGGATCTGTGCAATGCTGACCCTGCCCTCGCCGATGGGAACCAGCGTTGCCATTTCATCCAGAAACGTCTGCTGTTCGATAATATTTGCAACGGCGGTGATTGCACACACTACGGAATCAATGCCCATCCGGTAGAAGAACTCCGTCTTTTTCGGATCGGAGATCAGCGCCACCGTCTTTTTTATATGAAATTTCTTTTTGCACAGCTCACAAATGACCAGATTATCCGCGTCATACTCTGTAAGCGCAATCGCAATATCTGCATTGTATGCGTCCGCGTCCTCCAGCACAAAAGGCTTTGTGCCATCGCCATTGAATACGGTAAGATTTTCGATTTCCGCCATTGCGAGACATTTTTCCGTATCTTTATTGATGGCTGTTACATGATATCCTTTTTTCAGGAGAGATTTTGCCAGAAACTTTGTTTTCTGAAATCCGCCGATTAAAAAGATCCGTGTTTTCACAGTGCGCCCTCCTGAACTTCCTGCAGGTGCAGGATTTTATCAATTTCCTTGGCGGAAAGAACCGCCGGACAGATTGTGTCGATTCCCAGTTCATGATACACACACTCCCGTTCCGGGTCATACAGCCGGGCGATTACATGGGGAACGTGAAACATTTCCTTTGCAATCTGAGCAACAAGGATATTGGTATTATCATTATTTGTTACCGACACGACCGCTGTTGCCTTGGCAATATCCGCCTCCCGCAGAATCTGCATATCCGTAGCGTCGCCCACCACAGTGATTCCGCCATAGGAAGGAGAAAGCTTGCGGAAGGAGCCTTCATCCGTGTCAATAATCAGCACGTCCGCGCCCCCGTCGGACATAGTACTTGCCAGATTGGCGCCAAGCCGTCCGCAGCCAACGATAATCGTATAGCCTTCCTTTTTTTCAATGTCAAACAATCCCATATATACACTCCATAAACACCGGGCACATTGCTCGTATTCTACTATAATAATATGTGCGTTCCTGCACTGCCGGATACACTAGGTATATCCGTGCATGAAAAAGGCACGGACATAAAAAATCTTCCGTGCTGTCAACATACATATTGTATTTAAGTCACTGTGAGCATGGTGTGAGAAGAATAGATTTTATGTGAGAATCCTGTGAGAATTTGTAGATTGGAGGATGAGGCAGCAGTACCTACCAAACAAAAAGGCGCTGACAAAGGGAGATTCATCGTAGGCTCTTACCTGCGTCATTAGCCTCCCTTATGCAAAGGGAGGTGGGTTTTGCGCAGCAAAACTCGGAGGGATTGTCTGCACGTGCTGCCGATTTGAAAATCATGCAAAATGAGAGCTTTACAATCCCTCCGTCGCTAACGCGACACCTCCCCTTGCACAGGGGAGGCATTTTGTTTGGTGGAGGTCTTCGCCATGCTTTCACCTCTTTGCTGGGGGGGCTTTCCATTTATGTGAGACTACGCCCCCTTTGCTGGGGAGAGGAGAGCCTTTAAAAGTTGTGTAAAACTGCGCGGGAGCGCCCAAGGATCTGCTACGCAGCTCCACTTTAAAAGTATGTGTAAGCCCCGTGAGTCTTTTCATCTCACTCATCTGTCAATCTATATCCCACGCCGACTTCCGTTAAAATATAGCGGGGACGGGCATGATCCTTTTCAATTTTCCGCCGCAGTCCAGCCATAAGCGCTCGCAGCGCCTGGGTATCCGTGCCGTATGCAGGCCCCCATATCTCCTTTATTATAAATGCAGTGGTAAGCACCTTTCCCATATGTCGGAACAAAAGGGCAAGGAGACTGTACTCCATCGGCGTTACATGAATCTGTACGCCGTCCAGATGAACCAGCCGCCGCTCCAGATCAATTTGCAGCCCCCCCACCTGCAAAACTGCCTGTGTATTTCCCGCACCGACCTTCTGCAAATGACGCAAGGCAACCCGGATCCGGGCAAGAAGCTCCGTAGTGGAAAAGGGTTTCGTCAGATAGTCGTCCGCGCCGCTATCCAGCGCCGCCGCCTTCTCCCGATCTTGATCTCTGGCAGACACCACAAGGATCGGAATATCCGACCACTGCCGCACTTTTTTTATAATACTGAGTCCGTCATAATCCGGCAGTCCCAGATCCAGCAGCATAATCTCCGCCTGCTCCGACATCAGTCTGCTGATCGCTTCCTGACCTGTTCCAGCGGTTATGTATGGATAGCCCTCGCTTTCCAGGGCATAGCATATAAATTTCTGAATCTGCCGATCATCTTCTACAACCAAAATCAGCGGTTTGTTTCGTTCCATATTACAATCCGTCCTTTCTAAGTCTCCGCGGGCAGTGTAAAGGCAAATCTTGCCCCCGGTCCGTCCTTCCGGTTCTCTGCGGTAATTCTCCCGCCATGCGCCTGTACAATCGTTTCACATATTGCAAGCCCCAATCCAATCCCCTGCCCGGCGTCTGCATGTCCTCTGCCGCGGGTATAAAACATTTCAAAAATGTGAGGCAAATCCTCCTGTACAATGCCCACACCCCTGTCTTGTACCACAAACTGCACTGTTTTTTCAGCAGTGTCTTCCAACACAATGATATCCACAGGATCCTTTACGTTGGAATGGAGAACCGCATTGCTCAAAAGGTTAATCAGCACCTGCTCAATCAGCTTGGCGTCCATCGGTACAAGAATCAGCTTTTCCGGAATATCCACATGAATGATGCAGTCCGGCGCACGCTTCGCCATACGCCGTACCGCTCCTGCGATGATTTCCTCCACCGCCTCCACCTGCTTGCTAAGCGACAGACTGCCGTCCTGCAAGCGGGTCAGGCTGAGGATATTTTCTACAAGAGAATGCAGCCAGATTGCCTCCTTATGCATGTCCGCAGCAATCGCAAACTGGGGGGATTCAGTATCCGTCATATCCAGCAGCATTTCACAGCTTCCGATGATTCCCGCCAGCGGCGTACGCAGATCATGGGATATTGCCCGGAGCAAATTGCTTCTGTACCGTTCCTTTGCAGTTTCCTCCCGGAACTGCATCTGCTGCCGTGCCGACCAGTGCCGATCCATAGCGAGGGCCGTTCCCTCAATCATAGCCCGCAGCAGGCGTTCACCTGTCCCGTTCACCCGAGCGGCGGAGGGAATGCGGATTACACCCAGTATGGTTTCCTTGCCGAGAATCGGCCAATCGTAAAACTCCCTGCCCTTCAGACAGTTCGGTGCGACTGCTTCCAGTGCCTTTTTATATTCCTGCTGATTTTCCTCCAGCTTCCGATGCACCTGCAAATCGGAGGAAACCTGCTGCACAAAGCTTCTTCCCGGCATACCCGCGCTGTCAAAGCACAAGCATGCCGCCTGGCAGGAAAAGCATGTACTAATGCTCGCTACTGCTGCACCGGCTATATCGTCCATGTCCTTTGCGCCTGTCAGGCGATTGGTAAGAGCATAAATTGCTTTGGTCTGGGCTTCCTTCACCCGGGCGGCGCACTCGCTTTGCCGGGCATGAGAAGTCAGTGCACTGGTAATGAGTGCGGTAAGCGTCATGATGACAAAAGTGACAATATAATTGTTGGCGTCATCTACCAGGAAGGTAAATTCCGGTTGGGCAAAAATATAACTAAAAAGGAAGGTAGCTAAAAAGGAAGATAGAATGCCGAACACAAAGCTGTGCGTAAACCACGCTGTTGCCAGAACAGCAAGAAGATATACCAATACAATATTGGTTTCATCAAAACCGACCCTGCGAAACAGATATCCCACAGCGGATGCCGCCAAAAAAATCCCAAGCAGAAACAGCGTATTGTATATTGCTTTTTTCCCCGCACCGGCACGGAATCGGATGTTTTTTTTCATTTGTTTTTCTCTATTCATTCACTAAAATCTATAATTTGAATGTATTTTATCACAAAGAATGTTTTGTGTAAAGAGGACTGGGCAAACAATCCCCGCACCGCCATAGCATCATCCAGCCCCTTGTGCGGTGGTTCGAAAACGAACCACTGGGGGCATGTCGCGCGAAGCGACTGAGGGATTGTCCCTGCATCATTTCGTGTTATCTTTAAATCGGCAGTATTGCTTAAACAACCCCTCCGCCACAGCAAAGCTGTGCCACCTCCCCTTGCACAGGGGAGGCGTAAAAGCAAAAGGCCCCCTTGTGCAAAGGGGGCTGTCACAGTTTACTGTGACTGGGGGATTGTCTGCACGTGCTGCCGATTTGTTGATCCTGCAAAATGATAGCTTTACAATCCCTCACCCGCTACGCGGGAGCTCCCTTTGCACAAGGGAGCCTAAGGCTATTGAAAGCTAACGCGACACCTCCCTTTGCTAGGATGAGGCATTCGTTTGGTGTAGGTCTGCGCCATGCTTCCACCTTTGCGGGGAGACCCTTTCATTTATGTGAGACTACGCTCCCCTTTACCGGGAGAGTGGCAATCCCCAATCGCAGCAAGCTATGACCCCCTTTGGAGCCACGCAGTGGATCCTCACATGGAGCCTTTTTGCTTGGGAGGCGCCGCTTCGCCATGCCTCTCTTGAAGAAATCCCTTTGTTTTATGGGAAATTTCACAAACATTTCCCGCTGTTTCATTCTATTTTTGTATAAAAATCTCTATCTTTTTATCCTCGTTTTCATGTATAATATATTAATATGGGGAAGTTTGGAATTTCTATTTAAAATAAGAAAAACTCTGACGAAAAAATATTGTTTTCCGAACTGCCGCTGTCCGCAGTGCAGACAGTGCCGCTGCTTAACATCATAAATATTTTTTGTAAAGGTATGGTCTAACGAATGAACAAGGGAAAGAAAATCGTAATCCTTGGCGCCGGCAACGTAGGCGCTTCTATCGCATATACACTGACCGTCCAGGGTGTTGCTTCCGAAATCGTGCTGATTGACGTAAATCATGATAAAGCGCGCGGCGAAGCGATGGACATCATCCAGGGGACAGCTTTCTGTCCGCCGGTCAGCATCTATGCGGGACAGTATGAAAACGCTAAGGATGCTGATATCGTCATCGTTACTGTAGGCGCTGCAAGAAAACCGGGACAATCCCGTATCGACCTTGCCCAAGGTAATGTAAATATTATCAAGCAGGTAATGCCGCAGGTAATCCCTTACGCACCAAACGCCGTATATGTAGTAGTCAGCAATCCTGTGGATATTATCACCTATGCGATCATAAAATCTACAAGTCTGAAACCCTCACAGGTTATCGGCTCCGGCACAACACTGGACTCCGCACGTCTGCGCTCCCGTCTGGCGGAACATGTGGGACTCAATCCGAAAAACGTCCACGCATACGTGCTGGGCGAACACGGTGACACTTCCGTCATCCCCTGGTCCCTCGCAACCATCGGCGGCATTCCCATGGATAAGTACTGCCTGGAAATCTGTGACAATCACAACCGCTGCGGCAAGGCAGAGCTGCAGGACATCGAGGAGGACGTTCGTACTGCCGGTGCAAAGGTTATCGCGCAAAAAGGCGCTACATATTATGCAATTGCTCTCGCCGTTTCACGGATTTGCGCATGCATTATCCGTGATACCGGATCTGTGCTCACCGTATCCAGTCTGCTGGATGGGCAGTACGGACTGCATGACGTATGCCTGAGCATTCCCAATGTAGTTGGTGCCCACGGTGTGACCCAGTCTATCGTATCCCCGCTGACCGAACCCGAACAGAAGCAGATTGAAGGCAGCGCTGCTGCGCTCCGGTCTGTCATTGAATCTTTGGAGATTTAAGCCCGAATAACAGCGCACAGCGCCTTATTGAAATATATTATTCTCAAAGGAGTATAGAAAAAATGGATTACGCAAAAGAATCCCTGAAAAAGCATGGAGAGTGGAAGGGCAAAATTGAAGTTGTCTGCCGCGCTCCCCTGGAAACCCGGGACGATCTTTCCCTCGCATACACCCCCGGCGTTGCACAGCCCTGCCTGGAAATTCAGAAAGATGTGGATCAGAGCTATGAACTGACCCGCCGGGCAAATCTTGTAGCAGTTGTAACAGACGGCACCGCCGTTCTGGGTCTGGGTGATATTGGTCCGGAAGCGGGCATGCCCGTTATGGAAGGCAAATGCGCTTTGTTTAAGGCGTTCGGCGATGTAGACGCATTCCCTCTCTGCGTACGTTCCAAGGATGTAGACGAAATCGTTCGCACAGTAGAACTGCTGGCAGGCAGCTTCGGCGGTGTAAACCTGGAGGACATCTCCGCTCCCCGCTGCTTTGAAATCGAACGCAGACTGAAAGAATCCTGCGATATTCCGATTTTCCACGATGACCAGCACGGTACTGCAGTGGTTACCCTGGCTGCTATGATCAACGCTTTGAAGCTGTGCGGCAAAAAGCTGGAAGACATCACCGTCGTTACCAGCGGCGCAGGCGCAGCCGGCATTGCAATCATCCGCCTGCTGATCTCCATGGGTCTGAAAAACGTAATCCTGTGCGACCGGAAGGGTGCAATCTACAAGGGACGTGAAGGACTGAACAAGGAAAAAGAGGAAATGGCGGAAATCACCAATCTCCAGTGCAAAAAAGGCACCCTTGCGGAAGTTTTGGTTGGCGCGGATGTGTTCATCGGTGTATCCGCACCGGGCTGCGTAACAAAGGAAATGGTTGCGAGCATGAACGAAAATCCCATTTTGTTCCCCATGGCAAACCCCACTCCGGAAATTATGCCGGATCTGGCAAAAGAAGCTGGTGCAGCTATCGTAGGAACCGGACGCAGCGACTTCCCCAACCAGATCAACAACGTACTGGCATTCCCGGGTATCTTCCGCGGTGCTTTGGATGTGCGTGCATCTGATATCAATGATGAGATGAAGATCGCAGCCGCATATGCCATTGCAAACAGCATTCCTGAAAGTGAGCTGAATGCGGACTATATCATTCCTTCCGCACTGGATAAAACAGTAAGTGCGGCAGTAGCCGCAGCTGTTGCAAAAGCTGCACGGGACAGCGGCGTTGCAAGAATATAAAGAAGAATAATAGGAAAACACCCCGCCAGTCGGCGGGGTGTTTTGTTTGTGTATAGATGAAAAGGCTCCATAGGGGGCACTGCATCACACCAGGCTAAGCCCCCTTGTGCTGGAGCCGTATAGCGGATCCTAGGGAGCTCCCGCGGAGCGGGTGAGGGATTGTCTAAGCAAAACTGCCGATTTATAGATTATCTAAAATGATAGCAAGACAATCCCTCCGTCACGATCGCTACGCTTGGGCGATCCACCTCCCTTTGCTGGGGGGAGGCTTTTCGTTTAATTAAAACTCTGTAACAGTTCCCTTCACCAGGGGGAGCCTGTTGAGATTGAGTGCTATTCACCAGCCCTTTTCACAAATACAAATCTGCGCTGCATAATATAACTGAACGGATACAGCAAAAGCTCCGTTATAATTTTTGCCGCCGCCAAAGGGATCGGAAGCGCTACGTTGAACACCCATATGAGACCATAGTTCAACAAAAGGAGTGTTACGGCAAGTATATAATATTTTAAAATACTTGTCCGGGTTCCCTGCGCAAACACAAATCTCCGATTCAAAGAATAATTGCATAGAGAGCTTACCACACGGGCACTCACCACACTGACCAACAGGGACAATTCCTTACCCAGTCCCCGCGTGATATACTGCAGCAAAAGAAGCAGCACAAAATCAATCAAAAACGCCGCCACCGATGCAGAAACAAACTTCAGAATCACTGCATATATTTTTACGGAATCCCGAATCACATGAAAATGCGATCCGCTGTTATTGTTTTCATATACAGTTTGAATGGGGATTTCCCGCATTGAAATCCGCTTTTTCGCACAGTATAAAAGGACATTCATTTCATATTCATACCGCTCCCCCTTGATTGCAAGCATTTCCTCTATCCGACAGGTACCAAATGCCCGCAGACCAGTCTGCGTATCGTTCACCTTCACACCGGAGGAAATGCGAAATACAAAACGGGTAAGCATGTTTCCAAATCTGCTTCTTGCAGGTATATCGCCTACAAATTTTCTGGAGCCCAAAATCAGCGCATCGGGCTGTTCCTGTAGTGCATCCCCAACCCGGATAATATCGCGCACCAAATGCTGCCCGTCTGCATCAGCAGTAATCACACCTGTGTATTCCGGATGTGCCTTTATATACGCATATGCCGTTTTCAGTGCCGCACCCTTACCACGGTTCACCTCATGGCACAGCACAGTCACCTGCTCCGGCAAACCTGCAAAAACAGAATCGTATTCGCTTCCGCTTCCGTCATTCACTACCAGAACGGAATACTCCGTCTGCTCCAAAATTTTGGCTGCTACCGAAAGCAGTCCCTCCCCCGGTCTGTATGCCGGAATGACAACAATAATCACACGCCCGTCCCTTCAGCTTTTGTGCTTATTTATTTCATATACTTATAAATATTATACAGTATTGTTTTCAGGGGCGCAATACTGTTATAGAGCAAAACAGATAAAAAATGGAATTCTTGCAGCCAGTAATACAAACACTGGAATAATGCGTGCGATTGGCACAAATAAAAAGGCTCCCCCAGAAAAGGGAAACCCCCGCAACAGTACCCAATCTCAACAGGCTCCACGGTGAAGGAAGCTGTTACAGAGCATAATACCTTATTAGGCCCCCTTGTGCGGGGATTCGGTTTCGAATCCCTGGGGCATCCCGCGTTAGCGGGTGGGGGATTGTAATACTATCATTTTGCAGGATCAATAAATCGGCAGTCTATGCAAACAATCCCTCCGAGTTTTGCTACGCAAAACCCACCTCCCTTTGCACAAGGGAGGCTAATGAAGTTAGTTGGGATCTATAACATCCCCCCTTTTGCACAGGGGAGGCTAATGAAGTTAGTTAGAAACCTACAACAAGCCCCCCTTGTGCAAAGGGGAACCTCCACCAAACTTATGCCTCCTACGTAAGAGACCTTTTTCGTTTGTCGTACACTTCTTTTATTTCTTTTTCTTTTTATACCGATCCTCTTCGCTGAAAACGCATCCGCAATATTTCTGCATATACAACCCCAAATCTCGGGCAATCTGCTGCCCCTCACGGAAATAGGGGCGAAAATCCCGATAGACAAACGCCACGCCGTATTCCTCCGCTGCCTGCCGTGCAGCCGCCTGAATTCCCTCATGATTCTGATATGGGCTGATCAGCAGCGTTGTGCTGAACCCATCGTATCCATGTTCAGCCGCATAGCGCGCTGTGGCGGACATACGTACACTGTAACAATATGTACATCGGTTGTCAAAATCTGGGCACACCGCCTCCACAAAGGAACGCAGTCCATATTCGTCCTCCAATAGCAGCCGCGCGCCAATCGACTTGGCATAAGACACAAGGGTATCCCTGCGGCTGCGATATTCCGTAAAAGGATGAATATTGGGATTGAACCAATACAAGTCCGGCTCAATTCCCTCTCCACGCAGGGTGTCAATACATTTTACGCTGCACGGAGCACAGCATGTATGCAATAAAAGTTTCATAATCTATTTTTCCTGTCATTTTTTCGATTTGGATGCCGGCGCAATCTCTTTCGCCCGCATCAGCGCCAGCTTGGTACAAACAGGTCCGATCAGTTCATACACAAATGTTCCGCATAGAATCACTGCCTGAATGGTCTGCCCAATATCCGGCAGTGCTTTTGCAGCAATCAAAGAAAGGCCGATTGCCACACCCGCCTGAGGAATCAGGGTAAATCCGATATATTTGCGCACCTGTCGGCTGGGAATGTGCAAGGACAGCTCCCAAAGACGCGCCGCCGATTTTTCCTGCCACTCTGGCAAGAATATATGCAATTCCAAGCAGCCCGATCTGGGGCAGAATAAACAGATTCAATTCTGCACCGGATACCACGAAAAACATGAGAAAAATCGGCGGGGTTATTGTATCTGTAATATCCAGTACATCTGCACCATCCGGACACAAATTGATTAGCGCTGCGCCCATAAACATACACAGCAGCAGGGACGACAGACCCAGCATGGACGCAAGGGAAGATCCCAGAAAAGCAAAGGCAAGCACAATAATCAGCCGGTTTGAAGACTTTTTGAAAAAGTGCAGGGGGATGCGGAACAATATGCCCAGCAAAATCCCAATTCCCGCAGAACCCAGAATTTCTACAAAAGGTTTCGCAATCGACCAAGCGATAGACACCTCGCCGGGATGCTGCAGGGTGTTCACCACTGCCATTGCAATACCAAAGGCAATCAGCGCCACAGCATCGTCCAGCGCTACCACGCTCAAGAGTGTTTCCGTGACAGGTCCTTTTGCTCTGTATTGCTTTACAACCATTACCGTAGCGGCAGGCGCCGTTGCAGAGGCAATCGCGCCAAGTAGCAGGGACAGTTCCAAATCAAATCCCAGCAAAAGCAGAACGCCGCACACAACAAGCATTGCGCCGAACGCTTCCAAAAGCGCAATAATAAGCGGGGCTATGCCTACTTTTTTCAGATAGGAAAGCTTAAATTCCGCACCAATGGTCAATGCAATCAGAGACAGCGCCATATCGGACACCAGTTCCAATTCGTGTACAAATCCCGCGGGAAGCACACCAAGCACACATGGACCGAGAAGCAGCCCCGCCAGCAAATATCCGGTTACGTTGGGCAGCCGGATCATCTTGACGGCACGGCCCATAATCAGTCCCGCAAACAATATGACCGATAAATAAAACAGGGTAGTAAAAGTCAATGGAAGTCCACTCCTTCCACTGAGAGAACGGGCAGCGTAAACATAACTGCTGTATCTGGTTGGGACAAATCTCCCACAACAGAACGGACAATTGCTTTGGCTTCTTCGATTTTGTCATCCTGTAGCGCCATGAAAATGGTACGGCTGTCCTTGCGCTCCTCCATATCGCCGAGTAAGCGGCGCAGCGATCCCACAATCGGATACTGTTCTATATTTTTTGCAAGGATACGCACCATACCGGAGCTTTTCAGCACGGTAGCGCCGCCGATTCCCTGCTCCATCCAAGCATCCAACAGCGGGCTTAATTTCTCCGTCTTGTTCAGCACGATAAGCAGCATTTGCATAACAATGATCCTTCCTTTGCTAAAAATTTAAATGAAATTTTCCGCATAATAGTATAGCACAAAACATCCGGAAAGTCGACTGTAATTTTGCGTGTGTGCAAGTATATTTCCGGTAAAATGGTGTATAAACATGAAAGACTCCCCGGTGAAGAAGTTTGCTTCGCCACCTCCCCGAGGAAGAGGATTGCCGTAAGACTTCTACCAAGCTCATGCCTCCCCTGTGCAAGGGGTCTTTAGGGGTGCGCTCCGCGACATGCTCCAGGGGTTCGCAAAACGAACTCCAACACAAGGGAGCTTTTTTTTGTAAAGATAGGTTACCGCGACAGTTCCCTTTCCCAGCAAAGCTAAACGCACACATTGAGAGCACCAACAATCCTGACAAACTTTTTGACGAACTTTCCCCGTAAAAACATGTAAAAAGACGTACAAAGACGTACAAAAGAAAAGCCTTGAAACCCCTTTAAAACAAAGGAATTACAAGGCTTTTCAACGTTTTTAAGCTGGTCGGAGTGACTGGATTCGAACCAGCGGCCTCTTGGTCCCGAACCAAGCGCTCTACCGAACTGAGCCACACCCCGATCTATTTTCTTTGGAATCCTATATATTTTAGCACGGGATCCTCATATTGTCAACTGTTTTCCAAAAAAATATTGGATTTGTCAATCCGTTTTTACCACATCAAATAAAAATTTGCCGCAAACAAAAAAATCCATAGAAATTCCCCCTGCTTTCGTATATACTATAATGTGATATATTTCTCCTGCAAAATTTGTATTTTTTTGAAAAATATAGTAACCTTTGCCGGACAACTTCTGTCTTACTGTATAGACAAACACAAAACGCATGTGCGTATCTTTGGAAAGGAGCGGACTATGAACCTGAAAAAATGGTTATTGATCGCAGGCGGTCTGTCTGTGATCATCATTGCCGCTGTTCTGACAGCAGTCATTTGCAGCAGGCAAAATCCATCAGCAGAACAAAATCCCGCAGACGAGCCCACAAACGCAGACACCACAGAAGAAACAACCCCGCAGACTACCCAGCCTCCCCAAATGTCAGAACCGGAAACTACCGCTCCTCCCGTATCAGATCCGGCAACGGAACCGGTAAGCACCCCGGAGCCGCGTCCCCTTCCGCCGGACACAGGCGCGCATAAGTCTGCCAATTTTGGAAACGTGCTGTTTATCGGCGACTCCCGAACCGTTGGACTGAAGGACTATGCCAATCTTGGCGGCGCCGATGTTTTTGCGGAAAACGGACTGAATGTGTTCCGTTTATTTAAAGATGCTGTCCCAGTCCCAGGAAAGGGAAAAGTTACATTAGACAGTATACTTGGCGCAAAACAATATGATAAAATTTATATCATGCTGGGTATCAATGAAATCGGCTATGATCTGGACAGAGTAATTGACTTTTACGGGAAAGCGCTGGATACCCTTCAGGCACGCCAGCCGGGTGCAACTCTTTATATTCAGGCGAACCTGATGATTCAGAAAAGCCGTTCAGACCGGGACAACATCTACAATAACAGCAATATGCGGTATCTGAACGATCACATGGCCGCATTTGCCGATGGTGTAAAACGCATTTTTGTTGACGTCAATCCCCTATTTGGAGACGGTGCAGGCAACCTCGCCCCCCAATATGCACACGATGATTTTCATCTGCTTGGCGGTTGGTATACCGTTTGGGCAGACTGGCTATACGAAAATACTTGCGAATAGTATACCGCTGCACAGAAAGGAGTCTGCACGTGTCCATTATTCCCATCAAAGACAAGGATTGGTTCATCGCCGGCGTGATGGAATATCAGGATCGCATGTACCGGATTGCCTTCAATATGCTGCGGAATGAAGAAGACGCAAAGGATGTATTACAGGATACCCTGCTGCGGGCGTATTCCAGTCTGGATTCCTTAAAGGATCCGGAAAAATTCCGCCCCTGGATTATGCAGATTCTGGTAAACTGTGCCCGGGACGCCTGCCGCAGACGCAGCCGGTCAGCCAGCATACAATTAGATGACTATGCCGATTGTATGCTCTGGAGAGAGAACGACAATGAACCAACGCTGGATAGTATTTGGCTGCAGGAGGGTATCCGGCAATTGGATGAAAAATCCCGAACGGTTCTTCTCCTGTACTATTTTGAAGAAATTGAAATCCGCGACATCAGCCGGATCATGGGTATGAGTGTTTCTGCCGTGAAGGTTCGTCTGTTACGCACCAGACAAAAACTGAAAAAATTACTGAGCGAGGAGGTATACGAAAATGGACAAGTTTGATCTGACGCTCCATACGCTTTTGAAAAAAGCATCCAAAAAAGTACCGGATCCCATGCCAAAGGATGTTTCCGACGCTGTTTTGCACACGCTGACCTCCCTGCCGGATACCCCCCCTGTATTTGACAAGCGCAATACTTCAAAAGTATACAAAATCATTGCCGCTGCTGCCGCTGCCGCAGTTGTTTTTGTGGCACTGCCCAATATAAGCCCGGGAATTTCCCACGCCATGGAAGATATCCCTATTATTGGCGCTATGGTAAAAGCAGTGACCTTTCGCAGTTATACTGCAGGCAATGACAAAATTGACATTGATGCAAACGTGCCCCTGCTCAAAGGAAGCGATTTTATTGCAAACGGAGTGCTGGACGGGGTGAATCAGGAAATCCAGGAAATCACCGACAGATTGATTCAAAGATACATTGATGATATTAACGGCGGCGCTGACTGGCACGAATCCCTGCAAATCGACTATGATGTTATGACAGACAATGAGGAATGGTTCACCCTGCGGCTAAGTTTGTACGAGGGCGCAGGCAGCGGCATGCAGTATTACAAATTCTACACGCTGAACAAGCGAACCGGCGATCTGTGCACCCTTGCAGATTTGTTTACCGATAACACGTACATCAAGCGGATCAGCGAAGAAATCCGCAGGCAGATGCGGGTACGAATGGAAGAAGACCCAACATGTACATATTGGGTAGATAATGAAATCGAAGATTGGAACTTTGAAGCCATTGCACCGGATCAGCATTTTTATTTCAATAACGCCGGCAATCTGGTTCTTGTATTTGACAAATACACAGTAGCGCCCGGTTACATGGGCACGCCGGAATTTGAAATTCAGCGGGAATTATTTGCAGATATTTTGAAAAGCTGAATTGGGGATTCTTTACACTCCATAAGTAGATGTCGCGCCCCGCAAGCTTTCACTATGCTTATGCCCCCCTTGTGCTGGAGCCGCCCAACAAAAGACCCCCATGTGAGGACCTGCTGCGCAGTTCCAAAGGGGGCATCCCGCGTAACAGACCAAATATAAAAGGCCCCCTTGTGCAAATCCCTACTAAACAAAAAGCCTCCCCCCAGCAAAGGGAGGTGTCAACGTAGTTGACGGAGGGATTGTCTGCACATACTGCCGATTTGTAGATTATTCAAAATGACAGTTTACAATCCCTCAGTCTCCGCTACGCGGATCCAGCCCCCTTTGCACAAGGGGGCCTTTTATATTTGGAGTGCTGCGCGACAGCCCACTTTGTACATGGGAGTTTTAGAGTAGTTGGCAGCCCTTACTTCATTCTCACAACCTGCGCCCTATCTCCCCTCCCCTTCCTGTTCCTGAATAATCTTCTGTGCAAGCTCGTGAATCTCTGCCAATTTGATCTTTTCATAGTTGACTTGCCTTTGATATTGCCGATCCATTTTTTCCAGTGTGTTCACTCTTTTTATTTTCAATTCACTTTCATCTATTTCCACATAAACGCAATCCTCACACATACCAACACTGTTGATAGCAACATCTTCTGCCGTACACCGATCCTTTCGATAATAGATACAAAACTTATTTTTACAGCGCATTTTTTCCTCCAATTATGTTAATATGATATAACTTTATTATAATATATACATATAAAATATGCAATCATTATGTATAAGATTGTATATATTTCGTACATTTTGCAATAAAGAGATAAAAGTGTCTCCCCAGCAGAGGGAGGTGGCTTGTCCAAGCGTAGCGATTGTGACAGAGGATTGCCTCAACAATGAAAGCCCCCTGTATTAAGAGGGGACTACCGTAGGTATATCAGAGAAGTTGCCTCACCAACGAAAAGCCTCCCCCCGGCAAAGGGAGGTGGGTTTTGCGCAGCAAAACTCGGAGGGATTGTTATTTTATCATTTTGAATAATCTGCAAATCGGTAGTATATAGAGACAATCCCCCCGCTGACTGCGTCAGCCCCCCTTTGCACAAGGGGGGCTTTTATGTTTGGAGTGCTACGTGACATGCCCCCTTTATACATAGAGCCTTTTTAGCTTGTGCTTTTATATCACCACTCTCTTTCCCGACAAAACCCCGAACCAGCCCTTGCAAAACAGCTTAGCCTGTGTTACAATATAAACGCAGCTAACATAAAGGAGAATAAACGTATGCTGTTTTTACAATATCCTAAATGCACTACCTGTCAACGGGCAAAGCAATGGTTGGATGAAGCCGGACTGGAGTATACAAATCGGCACATTAAGGAAAATCCCCCTACACTGAAGGAATTGCGGGAATGGCACGCGAAAAGCGGACTGCCTTTGCGCAGATTTTTTAATACCAGCGGGCTTTTATATAAATCCATGGGGCTGAAAGACAAGCTGCCTGCAATGTCTGAGGAGGAACAGCTTCAACTTTTAGCCACAGACGGCATGCTGGTAAAGCGCCCGATTCTTATAAACGGGGACACCGTACTGGTAGGATTCAAAAGCGACGCATGGGAAATTTTAAAAACGAATGGGGAAAACACCATATAAAATTTGCAAATCTATTGACGCTGCGAGGGTTTCCATAGTATAATACATTATTATGGAATGTTTGCGCGCACATATAAAAAGCTCCGCAGAAAACATCTGCGGAGCTTTATTGCGGACCTTTGTAAAAAGCAAACAGCATCTTAATTTTATCCTGTGAGGAAATCATATGGCAAAACAAAGCAAAACCATTGACATGGTAAACGGTCCCATCGGGCGGGGACTGATTCTTTTCTCCATCCCGATCATGCTTTCCGGCGTGCTCCAACTTCTGTTTAATGCTGCCGATACAGTCGTAGTCGGGCATTACGGCAGCGAAACTGCAATCGGCGCAGTTGGTTCTACCAGCGCGCTTATTACACTCATTGTCAACTTGTTTATGGGGCTTTCCGTAGGCTCCAGCGTGATTGCAGCACACTGCTACGGTGCGGGTGACCGCAAAGGCGTGCAGCAGGTTGTGCACACCTCCATCCTTGCCGCCGCTGTTACCGGCATTCTTGTAACGATTATCGGCATTGTTGTAGCTACGCCGGCGCTCCATCTTATGGGCACCCCTGATGACGTAATAGATCAGGCGTCCTCTTATATGAAAATCTACTTCCTTGGCATGCCCGCAATGATGATATATAACTTCGGCGCATCTATTATGCGCAGCGCCGGCGATACTAAGCGCCCGCTGTATTTCCTTACAATTTCCGGGGTTGTCAACATCATCCTGAACCTGTTTTTTGTAATCCTGCTCCAGTTGGATGTAGCGGGTGTTGCCATTGCAACGGTAATTTCCCAGATCGTGTCCGCCGTTTTGATTCTTGTGCATATGACACGCAGCGATGAGTGGTATAAATTCTCCTGGAAAAAGCTGAAAATCTATCCGGAAAAGCTGGCAAAAATTATCAGCATTGGACTTCCTGCCGGATTACAGGGCACAGTATTTTCCATATCCAATGTTGTACTTCAGTCCTCCATCAACTCCTTTGGCTCAATTGCCATGAACGGAAACACTGCAGCTGCCAATCTGGAAGGCTTTATGTATTTGTCTGTCAACGCTTTCCACCAATCTTCCGTCTCCTTTACCGGACAAAATATCGGCGCGGGAAAATACAAGCGGGCAAGCAAAATCATGCGGACCGCCCTCTCCATGGCGGCGGCAATCAGCATCGTCATGGGCGGCGTGTTCCTGCTGGCACGGGAGCCTCTTCTGCACATATACATACCCAATTCGGAAGAAGCAGTAGCATATGGAATTCAGCGGCTTCTTGTGATTTGCTCCACATACTGTCTGTGTGCCGGAACAGACGTTATGACCGGCGTGCTTCGAGGTATGGGCTCCTCTATTGCACCGACGCTTATATCGATTATCGGAATCTGCGGTACAAGAATCCTCTGGGTATTTCTCATTTTCCCCACCTATCACTCTCTTACCTCATTGTATGTTTCTTATCCGGTTTCCTGGTTCATCAGCTTTGCGGCGCAGGTCGTATGCTTTATCATTGTGAAAAAACGGATGATGAAACGGTATCACATTCGAAAAGCGCAAGCAGCAGAAACGGAAGCTGTTCCCGCTGCTGAGACAGTCACAGAGCAGGGCTGATTTTGTAAAACACATTTTTCCGAATAAAAAGTCTCCTCGTGCGGGGTTCGTACAGCATTGAATTCTGCCAAACAAAAAACCCTACTTGTGTAGGGGGTGTCATGCCGTAATCTACACTTGATTCAAGCCTCCTCCAGCAAAGGGAGGTGGGTTTTGCGCAATACAGATTCCGTCAAATAAAAGCCCCCTTGTGCAGGGTTCGTACGGCATAAAATTCCGCTAAACGAAAGATCCCTTGTGCGGGGTCCGTGCAGCGCAGATTCCGCCAAACAAAAGTTCCCTTGTGTAAGGGGTGTGCGGCACCAAACAAAAAGCCCCCCTTTGTGCAAAGGGGGGTGCCGATGTAATCGGCGGGGGGATTGTTCGTACCTGCTGCCGATTTATTGATCCTGCAAAATGATAGTTTTACAATCCCTCACCCGCTACGCGGGAGCTCCCTTTACACAAGGGAGCCTTTTTATAGTTAGTGTTATGCGGAAGTTTCCTTTACTGGAGGAGCTTTTTTATTGGCATTGTGCCCCCTATGGAGCTGCGTAGCAGATCCCATAAGGAGGCGGCACGATACTTCACAATCCCTTACCTGCTTCGTAGGGGCTTCCTTTATTGGGACAAGCTTTTTTTAATGGTATAAATTCAATCAAATGGATCAGATTATACACCTGTTATAATTTTTATGGAAGCCGACAAAAATCAGCAAAAACCGAAATAGGGATAATATAAGTTAAGCTTGACTATCTTTTCAGTAAATCAATTATTAAAAGAAAGAGGTATAATCATGAAGAAAAAGCTTTATCCATTATAGTCGTTTTGTCTGTGCTTTCCGCTCTGGTTCTTGTACCTCTGCCCGCATCTGCTGCGACGGCAGGTGATTTTACATATGAGGTTACGGATGGAAACGCAACACAGGCAGTGACGCAGAGGTAACGGTTCCCGGAGAATTTGACGGATATACTGTAACGGCAATTGGGGAACATGCTTTCTTTGGAAATGATGCAATCGAAAAAATAATCCTTCCGGATTCAATTGAAACGATTGCAGAGTATGCCTTTGCAAGCTGCAATCATCTGCACACAGTATCTGCACCTGAAAGCCTGACAACAATTGGTGCATGCGCATTTATGGAAACCGTTCTGCGGGATTTCAAAATGCCAAACAAAGTAGCATTTATCGGGGATGGTGCATTTTTTGGTACCAAGCTTACCTACATAAATTTGCCCGCGTCTTTGACAGCGCTGAATTATGAAGTATTCGGACTTTGTTCTGATCTTGCATATATCCGCATACCGGCTTCTGTCACGTCCATACATGCGCAATGCTTCTACCTGTGCAACAGCAATCTTCTTACAATCGTTGGTTACACCGGTTCTGCAGCACAGGCATATGCTGAAGAACATGGATTCGATTTCGCTTCTCTCGTCTGTAAAAATCACGTATTTTCCAGCGGTGCATGCTCCGTCTGCGGTGCTCTGCTGGGGGATCTGAACAAAGACGGCACGGTAAATGCAGACGATTATACAATGATGATCGGATATGTAAACGACCCTGCCACCTGCCCGGATGTATCCATTGCTGACGTAAATCAGGACGGAATCCTGGACATCTATGACAGATTGTTCCTATTGGAAATTATCACCGGAGTCAGCACGTGGTCGGTATAAATTAGTCGTGTCATCGAGCTGATTGCTGGGGGATTGTAGTGCTATCATTTTGCAGAGTTATAAATCCAGAGGTATACTTAAACAATCCCGCAGTGGTTCGTTTTCGAACCACCGCACAAGGGGGCTTTTTATTTTTGCTTTGTGACAGTTCCTTTTACTTGGGGAGTCTGCCAATCTCTTCGGGTCCTCCATAGGGATGCGTTCTGCGCAGCTTCCTATACCCCCAACAAAAGAAGCTGCTACAAGCAGCTTCTTTTTCTATCAAATTCAATGACTCAGCGCACGCTCCACACTCCAGTAAAAGTTTTCCGCACCGATGCAGCTTACAATACCGCTGCGCTCCATCATTTCCTTTACACCATCGGACACACCGCAGATATAGACCGGGATTTCTTTTTCTCGAAGCTCCTGGAGCAGCTCCAAAAACACCTGCGCACCGGAAATATCCATATAGGAAGCGCCGCGCATGGAAAACAGAACAGCAGATTTGTCGATTAGGTGCTCCGCCATGTCGGTAATGCTTTGGGTATTCGCAAAGATAACCGCTCCCGTTATGTACACCACCTGTGCATGATCGTATACGGGCGCTAGGGGCGTTTTTTGATTTTTCAAACGTCCGGGATCTACCTGATCGTAATGGATTTCCAGCTTGGACAGGCGGGACACCAACAAAAGCAGTGCAATCACTACACCGATCAGGATTGCAACTGTTAAGTCAAACAGAATCGTTGCCGCCATGGTTGCAAGGAACTTTAAAATAGCGCCTTTAAATTTCCCCTGAAAGATATATTTTATCGTATCCCATTCATTCATTCGCCATGCCGTAACAAGCAGCACCCCTGCCAATGCAGACAACGGAATCTGCGACATGATCGGTCCCAGGGCAAGCATCGAAATCAGCAGGAATACGGAATGAAACATTCCCGTCAATCTTGTTTGTGCACCTGATTTAATCGCCACACTTGTACGTGCAATCGCTGCCGTAGCAGGAATACCGCCCAGCAGCGGAGACAGGATATTGCCCACGCCCTGCGCAATTAACTCACGGTTGTTATTCAAATGCACGCCTGTCATTCGTCCGGCACTTGCACCGCACAGCAGGCTTTCCACCATACCCAAGGGCTGCAATGCTGACTGCTGGAGCAAGAAGTCCTTTTATGTTGGATAAATTCGAATCTCTGCAAAGGAAAACCGTTCGCCGAGCATAAGCGATGAGGGAATTTCACCCACAGAACGAACCTCTAAATGTAATAGCATAACAGCCGCCGTGGAAAGAATAATCGCTATCAGGGACGCGGGAACTACTGCATTCCACTTTTTAGGATAAAGAACAATAAACAAAATCACAAGACCGCCGATTGCAAGAGAAATCCAGTCAGGAGAAAATCCGCCTGTAAAATAACTTGCAAACTTTGCTACCGCAGAGCTGCCTGTCGAAGTAACGCCGAAAAGATTATCCAATTGACCAAGGGCAATGATCACTGAAATACCTGAGGTAAAGCCCGCAATGACCGGCATAGGAATAAATGCCGTCAAACGTCCGAGATGCAGAACACCTGCCAGAACCAGCAAAATACCAGCCATAATGGTAGCAGTAAAAACACCAGCCATACCATACTGTGCGATAATCGAAATCAATATAGCAGCCATTGCGCCTGTGGGACCGGAAATCTGATAAAATGCCCCGCCCAACAAGCTGATAACAAAGCCGCTTACAATGGCGGTGATTAGTCCTGCTGCCGCTGTTGCTCCGCTGCTCACACCAAAAGCCAATGCCAACGGGAGCGCCACCGCCGCCACCGTCAGCCCAGCCATCAAGTCCTTCATCAGCTTGCCGCTGTTATACCCGGTAAACTCTTTTTTTAGATCCTGCCAATACGTTTTCACTGTCCTTAACCTTCTTCTTTGTCTTTTCTGTCATTTTCCTAAACAATTATACGCGCCGTCAGACAAAATTACAAGGAAAAAGATACAGTTTTCCGTTTTTCGTTCCTATAACGAAATCATTCCGTTTTTGCAAGATATTCCTGGGCATAATGCACGCAAACAGCACCATCAGAGGTTGCAGTTACGATTTGCCGGAGGACTTTTGTGCGAATATCGCCTGCGGCAAAAACGCCGTCTACATTCGTTTTTGTACTTTCATCGGCAACCACATAGCCGGCGGAATCCAAAGTAACGCTATTTTTTAAAAATTCTGTTGCCGGTTCTCTGCCAATGCTGATAAAAATACCGTCGCAAGTGATATCCGTACAGTCGTGGGTATGCACATTTTGAATCTTCGCGCCGGTAATCCGGCTGTCTGCAAGCAGTTCGGACACGGTGCTGTTCCATAGAAATTCCACATTTTTTGCTTGCATTAAAGGCACATGATAAATTTTTGTGGCTCTGAGACTGTCTCTGCGATGCACCACATATACTTTTGCGGCAAGGCGGGAAAGATACAACGCGTCAGCAGCAGCAGAATTGCCGCCGCCAACAACAAGAACAGTTTTATCCTTATAAAATCTGCCATCACAGTGCGCGCAATAATGTACGCCTTTGCCTGTCCATTCTTCTTCCATTGGCACACCCAATCGACGGGGATTTGCACCGGCAGCGATAACAACGGTTTTAGTCTGCAGGATTTCGCTTGTTGTTTCTATAGTTTTGATTTTTTTAGAAAAATCGACCTTTACTACCTCTGCATATGCAGTTTTTGCGCCAAACCGTTCTGCTCCCTTCTGCATTTGCATACCAAGCGCAAACCCGTCTATGCCCGTGTCAAACCCCGGATAATTGTCAATTTCTCCGGTGAGTGCCATCTGCCCACCCGGGGACATCCGCTCCACTACAAGGGTATCCAATCCCGCGCGGACTGCATACAAAGCGGCTGTATATCCGGCAGGACCTCCGCCGATAATAATCATATCATACAGATGCTGCATTTTCGCCTCAAATTATTCCTCTAACATGGCAAGAATCTGCGGCTTTGGTTTTGCCCCGACAGACTGCTGCACGACTTTGCCGTGCTTCATTACAACCAGTGTAGGGATGCTCGCCACATCAAACGCTCCTGCAAGCTCCGGTTCATTGTCCACATTGATTTTTCCCACGAGAATCTGGGGATTTTCCTCCGCAATTTCATCCACCACCGGAGATACCATGCGGCACGGACCGCACCAATCTGCATAAAAATCGAGAAGAACCAGTTTATCGCTGTTTTTTACAGAATCAAAATTATTTTTATCTACGTTTATAACGGACATTGTTACTACTTCCCTTCTTTTGTTTGTGTTTTTAGTATATCCTGTGCGCAGGCAGTTAATGCCCTTCTCCCAGCAAAAGGATGCAGTACCGGCATAAGCATCTTACAAGCAATCGGCTCCCCCGGCTGGAGCCGCGTAGCAAAGTAAATGGCAGAAGCGTGCTGTTGACGGCTACTAAGCAATAGCCCCCATGTGAGGACCTGCTACGCAGTTCCAAGGGGCGATACAGCGTAAACTCCGTCTCTCTTTATGCCTCTCCTCAGTAAAGGGGGCACACCGTAGGCTTCTACCAACGAAGCCCCCCTTGTGCAAAGGGGGGTGCCGATGTAATCGGCGGGGGGATTGTTCCTACGATCATTTTGTAGTATTTTCAATTTGGCAGTATTACATAACAATCCCTCAGTCACGGCTAAGCCGCGACAGCTCCCTATGGAGCCACGCAGTGGATCCTCACATGGGAGCCTTGTAAAATTTGTGCATACGTGGGAGCTCCCTTTACTGGGGGGAGGCTTGAATCTGGCTGTATGTCTTTGTGAAACAAAAAAAGAAACGACAACTTTGTTGTCGTTTCTTTTGATGCCCAATCGGGACGGAAAAGATATTTTCAGCGGTTTCGTGTTGGAGTTGAACTCTCAGCGTACAAGACTCCAAAACATAAGGAAATAGAAGGAAAAAGCCAATTTTAAAAAATCACTAAAATATCGCCGTTATAAAGCAAAACCCCATTGAGTTCAAACCATAGAATCGCGGAATTTCAATAGTGTTTTCACAATTTATATTTTGTTGTCTAGTTCGGCAAACTTTGCTGCCATAGTAGGATTACCCTTTGTTAATCGCTTTATCGTAAGATCTTCAGCTTTGGTGTTTGCTAATCTTAAATTATTTTCAGATGAAAGCAAAGCTTCTTTTGTTTTTTGAAGATGGTCAATAGTTTTATCAATCTCATCGATAGCTTTTTTGAATTTGTCACTAGCTAATCTAAAATTTCTAGAAAACTTATCCTTGAAGTCGTTTATGTCCTCTTCGAAATGCGTAATATCAATATTTTGATTACGAACTGACTCCAGTTCGTGTCTATATTGCAGAGAGTTTAATGCAGCATTTCTTAAAATAGTAATGATAGGTATAAAGAATTGTGGTCTCACAACATACATTTTAGGATATTTATAAGAAACATCTACAATTCCTGAATTGTAATACTCATTATCTGATTCAAGCATTGTAACCAAAACAGCATACTCACAATTTTTTTCTTTTCTATCTTTATCTAGTTCCTTAAAAAAATCCTCATTCTTATGTTTTGTTGCTGTAGTATCCATTTCATTCTTCATTTCGAACATAATTGAAATGAATTCTATACCATCATTAGAAAATTCCCTGTAGATAAAGTCACCTTTGCTACCTGTTGTAATATCATTATCTTTTTCAAAGTAAGCATTCTGAAACGCAGTAGCTCTTAATTTATTAAATTCCGTTTCACAATGTTGTTCCAAACTTTCGCCAATCATCTTTGTAGACTGTCGAGCTTTAAAGTCTTTATAATATGCAATTTCATCTTCTCGACGTTTAATTTCATCAGCGTGCTTTTCACAAAGAGACTTTTCTTTCAATTCCCATTCATTGTTCTTAAGCTTAATTTGACTTTTAAGTTCAAGAATCGTTGTTTCTTTTTCCTGAACCGCATTCTTAACAGTCAAGTCTGTGCTAGTTTTATTAAGTTCGAGTTCACCCTTTAATCTGGAAATTTCTAATTCTTTTTCTGCAAGTTGTTTATCTTTAACAGATTCAATTTTTTCAATTTCTAATTGCTTTTCTGTCTTCTCGGTTTTAAGTATTGCACGCAACTCCGATATTTCTTTATCTTTTTCGGACTCAATCTTTGTTACTGCGATTTTGACTGCAGAATCCCTTTCGTTTTGATAAACATTCTGTCGCTCTAATATCTCTTTTTCAAATTCTTTATCACGAACTTGCTTAACAATAGCGGCATAACCAGACTCATCGACCTGAAACACCTCTCCACATTTTGGGCATTTTATTTCCTGCATATGATATTATCCTCCTTACTGCTAAATTCTATATTTATTCTTTCTCTTTTCAAATGCAATTTCGCCACCTTCGAGAATATCGCAAATATGCTGTTGTATACCTTTTGAATTGAGTATACCACTTTCTATGCTTCCATCTATAGTGAAAACAGGATTGTCATTTTCGATAGCACCTGAGCGATATTCAAATCGTTTTTCTTTATTCTCGGATTTGCTGCCGGTTTGATTGGCTATTATTATTTCTTCTGCATCCGCGCCGAGAACAACATTGGCGTTATGCGTTACAACAATAATCTGTCTCTCTTTTTTCTTACGACGTATGAATGGAATCAATTCATCGAACACCGATCTATTGTCAAGGTCATCTTCAGGCTGATCAATCAAAATAGGACATTTGCTTTCTGCCAAATCGATTAAAAGCTTTAGCAATACTAATGCTTTTTTACCCGGAGACATTACATCTATGTTATCGTTATCCATGATAACCTTGTATTTGATGTTATACCAGTCATCATTAATATCTCTCAATATCGATTCAATGTTATGTCCAACTTTGGTTTCAAGCACACCCGATAACAATTTTTCAATAATCTCTTTGAGTTTTTCTTCATTGTAATCTTCTTCAGCAAAAGAATCCATTTTTATTGTTTCTTTGAATTTCACAGTTTTAATAACGAAATCAGTCTCAATTATTTTCAAAAACTCCTCTTTTTTGAACGGTACTTCGACTTTAAACTCTATTTCATGCCCTCTAAAAGTTGCTTCGTTATTTATAACACTCGCATATTCATTACGCAGTTCTTTTATTTGAAATGGTATTGAATATATTTCAGCTATCATTATTTGCTCTTCAGCTTTTTTGGCTTTTAGTTTTTCATCCAAAGTATTAAATGCTGCAAGTTTATCTTTTTCTGCTAATATTTTAGAAGAAAATTCAGCAATAGCTTTATTGCCTTGGATTTTAGGCTGTAATTCTTTAACAACTGCATCATGTTTTTCTTTTTCGTCCTGCAGTTGCTTTTGCTTGTCGATTAATTCATTTAAAAGGTCTTCTTTCTTCGAAGTCCATACTTTATTAGCTTCATCGATTATTTGAGTTTTGGTTTCGTCGACTTTTCTTAAAGTATCATAAGAAAAATTATCCGAACTAATAACGGCGGGTTCAACAATTGTCGTTATAGATTTAAGTGATAATATCTCTTGATTCACTTTGTTTAATAGTTTTAATTTGTTAGAACTTTCAGCTAATGCAGTTTCATATTTTGTTATATCCTCATCAGAAATCTCTAATTCTTTGGAAAGCGCATCTTTCTGTTCTTGAAGGTTTTTAATTTCTTTTTCTATTCCGCTTCTATCTCCAAGATTCTTTTTTTCATCCTCTAACTCAACTATTTCTTTATGAATATCCAGCAAATTTAGAATTTTAACATTTAGCTCCGAACGTTTTTCTTTTATTGCATTCAGCATTTTGTCAAATGATGCCTTAGCCTTTTTATTATTAAAGATGACACTTTGAATCATATTATCTATTTCTGTTGTGACCTCTTGTTTGTCACTTAAACAATTCAGATATGATTGCGGAATATAGATAATATGTCTATCGCCATCATTTTCACCATCAGACCAATAAACCGATGTATTGGTCAGTTCTTTGGTGGAAGTGTTTACAATCAGCTCTTTTACCTGAACTTGATTTTCATCAATAGCCTTAGCCATATTATGAAGGAGAATTGATTTGCCAGTAGATTTCCCGCCAATGATACATGTTAACTTATCATTAAAATAAATAGGCTCATTTGAAAATTCTTCATCATCTAAAACCACTCTATCAATTACATAATAGGCAGGTTTACATTCAGGTTTTGTATCAGAGATGCACACACGTTCTTCTGGTTCATAAATTATTTGTTTTAAGCCATTAAATGTAACATCGGCTTTTATCCACAGTTTGTTCGCAGGATTATAATTTCGTGCATCATGATTATCCGATCCAATTACCATTGGCTTAACCCCGATATCAGGGAAAACATGTTTTCTATATTCATCAAAATCTCGAACTTGTCCCATTTCGAACATAGATATCGTTGTAGCGTACTCCTCTTTAACAGCTTGATTATGGGGCAGAGAATTAGAAATTCTATCGTCAACTCCGTTTGTCTTTCTTCCTGCGTGTATTGAAATCAAAGCATCATGTTTTGCTGCAAAGGGAATTATTTGTGAATTATAATCCCAATATATACTTTCGTCATCATCTTTGTTTTGAGCCTCTCTTTTGAACGCATTGAAATCTTCCGCAAGTTCGTCAAGATTAGATTTGTCCGAAAATATTAAAATTATATGAATATTGGTATCACCTTTATCTGTGCGCAACTCTACACCAGGAAAGAATACCGTATCAGGAGCTAATTTTCTTAGATTGGTAATTCTATCCTTGTCTATTATAAAATGATCAGTTATTGCTACAGCTGCAATATTATTATCTTGTAGTTTTTGAGCTAATATTTCATCACAATCCGTGTTTTTATATACGTAATCATATGAGCTTGCAGTATGTAAGTGCAAATCCCATCTTCTCCAATCAGAACCGCTCTCAAATAAATTCATACATTTTTATCCTTTCATTTTTTATTATAAAAAATTTTTTCTACTGATAAAACAAGCTTATATTCTTTCAACTATATTTATATCATATTTTGTGTCATTTTTCAATCAACAACCATATATATTGTAGTTTATTAATTGTAATCCACATGATATAATCATCTTGAAGGAGATGATTATATGAAGTGTAAATACACTGACGAAGAAAAGCAAGCGGGTATTGACCGTTTTATATCCGGTGGAGAAACAGCAGCCAATATTATTGCAGATACTGGAGTACCAAAAAGCACATTTTACAGTTGGCTGAAGGTATATCGAGAAGAACAAGTCAACAGCAAACGAAAAGTTAGCAATGTTCGAAACTTTCATTTGCTCGAAAATAAAGTAAAGCGTTTAGAGGGAATGATCGAACTCCTGCAATCGGTTACTTGTACAGCCAAGTCACCACTAAAAGAAAAACTGTATGCCGCCGAGCAGTTGCACGGGAAATATAATGTTCATATAATCTGCGATGCATTGGACATTTCGAGAGGTACATTCTACAATCATATTTTTCGCAACAAGAAAGACAATACTTGGTATTCAAGGCGCAAAGAAGAACTGCGTATACGAATACGGGAAATTTATGATGAAAGCAATCAAATCTTTGGTGCAGGTAAAATAACCGCTGTTATTCGAAATGAAGGTATCAAAGTAAGTGAAGAAATGGTACGTACTCTTATGAAAGATATGGGAATCGGCAGCATCCGTCAAGTGGCAAAGAAACTATACGATGAGGAAAAGCGAAAGCAAAAAAATTGTCTCAATCAAGAGTTTGATCCGAATGCACCAAATGTGATTTGGGTAAGCGATGTTACATATTTCAAATTTCATGACAAAGCCTTTTATATCTGTGTGGTCATGGATTTATACGCCCGCTTGGTAATCGGCTATAAGGTGGGAAAGAAAAACAGCACGCAACTCGTAAAGTCAACTTTCCAGCAAGCATATGCAAAAAGACAACCGAATACAAATTTGATTTTTCATACCGACAGAGGATTCAACTACGCTTCTAAAACAATGGAGGATTACTTGAAGTCTTTAAATATTACGCATTCTTTTTCCCGACCTTATGTTCCGTATGACAATTCCGTTATGGAATCGTTCTTTTCTTCTCTGAAGAGAGAAGAACTTTACAGAACAAAATACAAATCGGAAAAGGAGTTTCGTGATGCAGTGGACAAATATATAATATTTTACAATACAAAGCGTCCACATAAAAAGCTACAGTACAAGACTCCAGAACAAAAGGAACAAGAATACGCCTTAAAACAAGCGGATTTATAAGACACGTGCGAATAGACTAACGGATTCGAAAAGGTTAGGTTTCAGTGATTCATCTTGTAAATTTCACATTTTTTCTTTTGAGTCCAGATTGCAAAAAGAAAATGCGACCTCGAAAAGCCGCATAAATACTGGGTTTATATCAAAAACACCATTGGTGTCCAAACACAGGGGTTCGGATTTCAATGGTGTTTTCAGATGGCGGAGATGGAGAGATTCGAACTCTCGATACCCTTTTGAGGTATACACGATTTCCAATCGTGCGCGCTCGACCAGCTACGCGACATCTCCACATAGGGCACTCTATGGTCTCTCTAAAGTGCCCTGTTATTATATCACATCCGTGTGAAAAAATCAAGCAGTTTTTGATTTTTTCTTTATACTAATTTGAAATAGATCCCTTACAGCTCTACTTCCCCTTCGTATACCAGCTTTGCCTCCCCGGTGAGAGTAACCCCCTCATCCGTATAGCGCACGATCAAATCGCCGCCGGGCAGCTTCACGGTCACGTCTGTGCCCTTCTTGAAGTATCCCAGACGGGTAGCAGCCACTACCGCTGCGCACGCGCCGGTACCGCAGGCAAGGGTTTCGCCGTTGCCGCGCTCCCACACACGCATTTTCAGGGTTGCTTCATTGACTACACGAACAAACTCCGTATTGATACGATCCGGGAAAATATCCGCGTTTTCAAACTGAGGACCTACCGTTTCAATATCCACATCATCCACGCGGCTGCAAAATACTACGCAGTGTGGGATTACCAACAGAAACGCAGGTGATTGCATATTCCTCATCGCCGATGGTTACCGGGCGATTGACGATTTCATCTCCTGTAAGGGTGGTGCGGATATCCGCTGGATTCAGACTTGCCTGACCCATATCAACAGAAACGGAAGAAACCTTTCCGTTCATGGTATACAGACGCAGGGTCCGAACGCCGCTTGCCGTTTCAATCTGCACTACTTTTTTCGATGTCACGCCGGTGTCATACAGATATTTTGCCACGCAGCGGATACTGTTGCCCGCCATTTTACCTTCACTGCCGTCCTGGTTGAAAATCCGCATTTTTGCATCTGCAATGTGAGATTTTTCCATAAGGACGATACCGGTGCCGCCGATGCCGCAGTTGCGGTCGCACAGTGCCACGCAGAGAGATTCGGGGCAGGTAATCTTTTCGTCAAAGTTATCAATGAAGATATAGTCGTTACCACTGCCTTCCATTTTGGAGAAGTGCACCTTCTGCCGCTTGGTGCGCATGTTGTTGATGTCCACCGTCTCGGTATTCTGCTGATTATAGCGGGACGCAAAAATATCTGCAAGAGCGTTTGCCGTATCCAGAGAGGTGAGACAAGCGATAGAAAGCTGAATTGCACGACGATGCAAGGTAATGTAATCTCCTACTGTATCGTCATGAACAGCGCCGGTATAGATTACATAGCTGACCTTGCCGGATTCCAGGAGCTGCATCATATCATCGCCCTGATCCATACTGCAAACGGTATTTACTTCGATACCAAGCTGAGCAATCGTTTTTGCTGTGTCGGGCGTTGCATAAATCTCAATACCCAGATCGTGGAATTTCTTTGCCAGAGTTACAACCTCAAAGCTGTCATGCTCGCACACGCTGATCAGCGCGCCGATTTTTCCGTGGCTGGGGAGCTTCAGATCAAAGCCTGCGGAAGTAAGTCCCTTGAACAAGGCTTCTGCCATAGTCCGTCCGATACCCAGCACTTCACCGGTGGATTTCATTTCCGGACCGAGGATGGAGTTTACGTCAGACAGTTTCTCAAAGGAGAACACAGGCACTTTTACTGCGAAATACGGCGGAGTCTTATACAGACCTGTGCCGTAGCCAAGATCCGCAAGGGCTGCGCCGGTCATAACCCGGCTGGCGATATCCACCAGCGGCACACCGGTAACCTTACTGATATAAGGAACGGTACGGGACGCGCGGGGGTTCACTTCGATTACATACAGTTCCCCGTGATAAATAAGGTACTGGATGTTGACAAGCCCCTTGGTACCAAGAGAAAGCGCCAGCTTTGTAGAACAGTCTATAACCTTTTCCAGCATCAGGTCGTTGAGGTTATAAGGCGGGTACACAGCGATGGAGTCGCCGGAGTGAACGCCTGCCCGTTCGATATGCTCCATGAT
>JAAGKN010000879.1_pt1 | contig 57984 bp, 36 predicted proteins | sample 6206371 | NCBI WGS metagenome assembly JAAGKN01 (sample SAMN11533720, study PRJNA540317) | gut metagenome | isolation source: fecal pellets from male and female animal of same cohort | host: Peromyscus leucopus | place: USA:CA | collected 2017 | reverse complement strand
GCTGCGGATGCTTGCACATGCAGAGATTGAGCCATCCACAAGGACAGATGCCACATTCATACCCGCAGCACAGTAGAACAGATGGTCACGCACATCACCCTCATATTCCCCAAGAAACCCCTCGCAGCCATATCGTGCAGAAATACGCCCCTCCTTTCTTGTCTGCCTTATGAACTCCATAAGGCTTCGGAACAGCTCCGCACTCAATTGAAGTTCCGGATCGGCAGCAGCCCTGCCCACAGGGAAGACGGTAAACATCCTCCAGTTTTTCAGCCCAACTGAAATAAGATAGTCACGCAGTTGCGGCAGATATCCGATATTCTTCCAGTTTACACAAGTCACCACATCAAAATTGACTGACGGCTCGGACGCCAATATCCTGACTGCCTCAGATGCCCTTGCAAAAGAACCTTTCACACCACGCATCCAGTCATGCTCCGCTTCAAATCCGTCAAGGCTTATTGTTGCCGAATGCAGACCGGCAGAAAGCAGTTCGTCAATCTTCCGCGGAGTCATAAGCATCCCGTTTGACACAAGTCCCCATGGAAACTCCATGTCATAGATGGCACGTCCGCACTTGGCAATGTCACTGCGCATCAAAGGTTCACCTCCTGTAAGCATGACCATCACCTTATGTGAATCATAATGTTCCTTTACCGATTCCAGTACCTTGGCAAAATCCTCGAAAGGCATGTCAGGATGAAGTGCAGACACCTTGCAGTCGCTCCCGCAATGACGGCAGCGCAAGTTGCACCTCAATGTGCATTCCCAGAACAGCTGTGTAAGCGGATGCTGCACCGCCTGATCCTTTACGATCTGACGGTGCAGCTCCAAAGCAAGTCTCTTTTTGATAGAAAGTCCACTCATTGCCACAACCTTTACTGACGGTCAACAGACTTCTCTGCCATCTCCACCTCCGAGGCATCATAGATGAATTTTCCGACATACCAATGTCCGGCACCATCTGTATCTTTACTGGTCAGTGGAACTGTAACCTCCACCTCGCCATAGTCTCCGTCAGAAGCATCCAGGTCCATGCACTTAAGTACTACATTGTCGTCGAACACCATGCCGTCGCCATTGATACTGATGAGCCCGTCCAGCCCTGTCGTATCTTTCGGCCATATAGGTATAAGCAAGATTTCTCCGTCAGTGCGAATCTGAGTAAAGGCTTCAACCTCTATCTTTGTCAAAGGCTTTCCGGTTTCCTTGTCAACCACCTTTCCCTTGATTTCAAACTTCGAATACGGTGTGCCATACTCACACATAATGTTTGAGCCGGGGTCATGCTCACCATCACATGCCTCAATCGAAGCAACGCTAAGGATACCCAACGCCATTCTGCACAGTTTCAGGAAAAAATCTTTCATGATATCAAATAATTAAACATCACTATAGATGTAGTATCCCGGCAAAACGTTGCAGAAAAATGTCAGTTTTAACTATTTATGCATCAACTTTCCCTGAAATATACCCATGTATAGCCGCAGCAGCCTTGCGGCCGGCTCCCATGGCGAGGATTACAGTTGCAGCTCCGGTCACGGCATCACCTCCGGCAAAGACTCCCTCACGCGATGTCACACCGTTCTCATCGGCCACTACACATCCCCTCCTGCTGGTCTCCAGTCCGGATGTCGTACGTGCAATAAGAGGATTAGGTGAAGTGCCGAGAGCCATAATTACGGAATCAGTCTCCACAACAAATTCAGAGTCCGGTACAGGCACAGGAGAACGTCTTCCGCTCTCATCTGGCTCCCCAAGCTCCATCCTTATGCACTTTATTCCGCGGACCCAGCCCTTTTCATCACCGAGTACCTCCACCGGATTTGTCAGCATCATGAACTTCACTCCCTCTTCCTTGGCATGGTGAACCTCCTCACGCCTTGCAGGCAGTTCCGCCTCTGTGCGCCTATAGACAATGGTAGTGTCAGCCCCAAGACGCAATGCAGTACGCGCTGCATCCATGGCGACATTTCCTCCACCGACGACAACTACCTTGTCACCTGTATGTATTGGAGTCATATAGTCGCTGCGGTAAGCCTTCATGAGGTTATTCCTTGTCAGGAATTCATTGGCCGAGAAGACTCCATTGCAATTCTCGCCAGGGATTCCCATGAACCTTGGCAGTCCGGCACCGGAACCGATGAATACAGCAGAGAATCCCTCCTTGTCAAGCAGCGAATCTATTGTAACAGTCCTTCCGACTACCACATTGGTCTCTATCTTCACGCCAAGTTCCTTGACTGCAGCGATTTCTGCTGCAACAATCTTCTCTTTCGGAAGCCTGAACTCAGGAATACCGTATTCAAGCACTCCTCCAGCCTTGTGCAGGGCCTCGAATATCGTGACATCATATCCCAGTTTCGCCAGATCGTATGCGCAGGCAAGCCCCGACGGCCCGCTTCCGACAATCGCCACCCGATATCCGTTGGACGGTGCTGCGACAGGCTTTACCGCACCATTCTCGCGATTCCAGTCTGCGACAAAACGTTCAAGGTTTCCGATTGAGACAGGCTCGCCCTTGACCCCGAGGATACAGCTGCCCTCGCACTGGGTCTCCTGCGGACAGACTCTTCCGCAGACAGCAGGAAGCGAAGAATCCTCCGCAATGACAGCTGCCGCAGCTGCAAAGTCCCCGGCTGCCACATGCCCTATGAACTCAGGTATGCTGACATTTACAGGACATGCCCCGACACATCGCGGATTCTTGCAGTGGAGACAGCGTGAAGCCTCCATCCGGGCCTCCTCAACGTTGTACCCATAGCACACTTCCTCAAAATTGGCTGCCCTGACTACAGGGTCCTGTGCCCTTGCCGGCACCCTTGGTATTCTTTCTGCCATTACTCTTTCCCCCTTCCTATTTTGCAGACATGAGGTTCTGTGGCCTGCTCCTCAGTCCTGTACATGGTCTGGCGGCGCATTGCCTCATCAAAATCCACATCATATCCATTGAACTCCGGCCCCTCGACGCAGGCAAACCTCATCTTTCCGCCCACAGTGACCCTGCATGCCCCGCACATTCCTGTACCGTCAACCATCAGTGTGTTGAGGCTCACGGTTATAGGCAATCCAAGCTTTTTAGCTGTAAGCGTGGTAAACTTCATCATTATCATAGGACCGATCGCGACCGCCATAGTGTACTGATGCCCCTCTGCCACCAGTTTCTCCAGCATGCCTGTCACAAGGCCATGGAAGCCCTCGGACCCGTCATCTGTACATATATAGAGATTATCGCAGACGCCTGCCATCTCCTTCCTGTATATCATCAGGTCTGCAGTCTTTGCACCGATAATCACATCCACAGCCACTCCCCTTTCGTGAAGCCATTTGGCCTGCGGATATACAGGAGCAGTACCGACACCTCCGGCTATGAAGACATATCTCTGCCTTTTAAGCTCATCCTCCGGCATCTCCATGAACTCCGATGGCACGCCGAGCGGCCCGACTACATCCGCGAAGCAGTCACCTTCCTCCAGGGCGCAGATGTCCTGTGTAGATGCCCCTATCTTCTGCGTAACAATGGTCACCGTGCCTTTTTCAGCATCATAGTCACTTATTGTCAACGGGATACGCTCTCCTCCTTCCTCTACCCTCACGATAAGGAACTGCCCTGGACAAGCAGAGGAGGCCAGGCGTGGTGCCTCGACCTCCATTCTGCAGACCAAAGGAGTAAGCATCTCTTTCGATACTACCCTATACATTACATTATATTTTTAATTCAACTTATTCATTCCTTTTCCCCTTGACCTCATATCCGAGTTTCCCTATGGCCTCTGCCAGAGTCTTCTCGTCGGTCTTCCTAGGGTCGTATGTCACCTTGACTGTCTGGTCCTCAAGTGACACTTCCAGGGCCTTCACACCCTTTTCAAAGGATATGTTCTCCCTGACTTTCTTGACACAGTTCTCGCAGTGCAGATGCACTTCGAATATAACCGTCTTGTTCACTGACTTAGGCTTTGCCGCGGAAGCAACTGCCATATTCCCGGAAATCTCTGCTGCCGATGAAGCAGCTGTCACCAATGTCATCAAGGCAATGACACAATAAAATATCTTTTTCATATTCTGCAAAATTAATAATTTTTAGACTGATTATGCAAGTTCACTGTCAATTTGTCTTCCAGAGAGTGAAACGTACACCGGCATATACCTTTATTCCCATGAGAGGTCCCCAGATCGCGCTCGCATCGAACGAAGCCTGGTCGGCAGACACATGGCCGTTCCCGTCCCTGGCACCTCCGAGGATAACATCCTTCTGGCGGTAATTTGTCAGGTTCTCTCCACCGATATAGACATCAACGCCTTTGAAACGCCTCGTAACCTGTAGATAAAGAAGCGGATACACAGGAGTAAGCCCTTTCCTGTAAATAAGGTTTCCGTCCTCATCCTTGAGTTCCTTCATGAAATTGTACACACGGCTCGGGCCGTTGACAGAAGCAGTGAAGTCAAATATCCATTTGTTCAGGTTCGTGGCATACTGGAGATTGAGCACACCTTTGTAGCGGCTTGTAAGCGGCCTCTCCACAAGTCCCTGCCCCTCAAGCTCAATCCTGGCATTCGTATATCTGAAAGTCGCGGTAACGGTGAACCTCTCAATCGGCTCGATATTGAAATCTACCTGGTAGTTGTCAGTAAACGAGCGTCTTCCGTCAAGGTTATAGAAAGCGATCTGCGTAGCTGAAGAAGCGGTGTTTCCTAGTTCATAGTCCACCACCATCTGCTGTGCAAACTGGGTCCTGAAATAGTCAAAGCTGAGGTATGTGCTTGAGCCAAACGGAAAATAATATGTGATGTTTCCGCCGAAAGTCCATGCATCTTCAAGCGTATGGGCATTGTAGTCCCCGACAAATGTCTTTCCTGTGGAGAACACACCGATATTGTCGACAAGAGGTGTCGCATACCTCAGTCCACGGCCTCCGTTTGCCCTGAGCACAATCTCATCTATAGGGGAATATTTCAATGTTACACGCGGAGAGAACTTGAATCCGGGACCGTTATACCAGTCGCCCCTGACTCCTGCTATTGCCGAGAACTTGTCCCCTGCATGGAAAGTGTACTCACCGAACACCCCGGCATTCATCAGGTCTGTCCCTGTCTTCTTGCCTGCTCCCTGTACAAGCATACCGAAACCGTTCAGGGTTCCGAGGGCAGGATCGAAATTACCGTCGATACGAACCATCCTCAGGAAGTCCTCATTGTACCTGTCGTATGTCCCGCTCAGTCCCACAGTGAATTTATGGGATTCATTTATTTCATTCTGGTACAAAAGGTTGACAAATGCAGAGTGCTGTCCTGCGAGATATTTTGTCGCCCCGAAATACGAATCCATGTCATAGTAGTTATAGTCGGCAACGACAGCGATATTCTGTGAATTGTCCTCATTCAGAGGAACTCCGACCTTGACATACCCATTGAGCGAACGGTTAAGGATATCCGAGCCCCAGGCATGGTTTTCTTTTGCCAAGGTACCTTTATCTGCAGCAGAAATGTATGATTCATGGTCATATCCGTCCTGTCCTCCACGCCTGCGGTCCTGCAGTGCCCTGACACCGAAGCGCACCTGCACGCCGTTGTCAGCATAATAGAGCCAGCGGTTCGCCAGATTGAACTGCAGCATCTTAGGGTCATCAAGATACCCGTCATGATTATGGTCGAAGCTCTTGATATTCCCGGATACATGACCGAGAATCACAGTGCTCCAGTTCGCGCCCATCTGCAGCGAAGAGGCAACATTGAGGTCCATCTTTGTATCGCTCATGACAGCCGCATTGATAAACAGCGGCTTCTCGTCTGTCGGCTTGCGGTGCTCAAGGTTGATCTGCCCTGTTATTGACTCCACACCGTTGATTACAGAAGACGCCCCCTTGGCAATCTGTATGCTTTCAAGCCATTGCCCGGGAACGTATGAAAGTCCGAACGGGGCTGCAAGGCCACGCATGACCGGACGGTTTTCATCAAGCATCTGGGTATATGTGCCGCTCAGGCCGAGCAGACGTATCTGGCGTGCACCTGTGACTGCATCAGAATATCCTACAGTCACGCTTGCAGAGTTCTCAAAACTCTCGGCAAGATTACAGCAGGCCATCTTGCAAAGTCCTGCAGCTGAAATCACCTCTGTACGGATCGGCTTGCCCTTTGAAAGGTAGTTGCCGGCCTGGCGCGAGACAAACACAGTTGCCTCCAGGCTGTCCGAACGGTCCTTATATATATTGGTAGTATCTATCACTTCGCCATTGGCACCATATACCTGGGCCATGGCAGATGGAACGGCTGCAAACACAGCCAGCATTATAAACAATATCTTTTTCATATTATGGTTCTGTAGGTGAAACATCAAAATACGCTTCCCGGACAGCATCCGGCTGCCTGGAAAGAGAAATGCCCCAATATCCTACAATCGCCATACACCGAGGACAGAACGGTCCACGGCACTCCCCTGCAACGGGATTTCACGAAGATGGAGCCTGCCTTCACGGTCAAGAATCATTCCCGTATCATGGCCTATCTCCACAGAAAGCGGACAATGTCCGCAGATACATTTGCAGCTATGATGATGAGCATGGCTGCTGTCATCCCTCACTGTCCCTGTTACAGAAAGAAGGAAAAGGTCATCTGAGCAGCATGCGTTGCCGGACAGGGATGCACCCCCGCAGCATTCATGCGTCCCGGAATGATGTCCGCAGCATTCCGCATGGCAGTGGTGCTCCGGATGGAAGTCATGGCAGGTCGCTCCCTCAAACAGCGGAGCCACAAACATCTCACCGCTCTCCGCACATGAATGCACATTAAAGCCCAGCACGCTTAGCACATATACCAGCGCGACAAGGCCTGAAAGGCATTTTATGAGATTTTGTTTCATCATCAGCCTGCAAATTTAATAATTTTCTGAGAATATTTCCTAACTTTGTCAAGTTTTGGCTTTTTGGCTTTAAAGCCCATGACTGAAATCAAGTAAACAATTATATCATGAAGAATTTTCTTAAAATGACATTGGCCACGGTACTTGGCTTCATAATCGTAAGTATCGTAATGTCCCTGTTTTCCTTGGCAGTGATAGGTTCAATTGCCGCCCTGGGCGACAGCAAGCCGGTGATGCCGAGGGAGGCTGTCCTGAAAATCGACCTGTCAGACATGGTCATTGCAGAACAGACGAAGGAGAGCGACCCGCTCAGTTCAATACAGGGCAACAGCACAGAGTCAATCGGAATATGGCAGGCCATCCAGGCCATAAACACGGCAGCAGAAGACCCTGCCGTAAAGTTCATATATATGAAACCGGACGGTGTCTCAGGCGGAATGGCTGAAATCGAGGAATTCCGCAATGCCCTGAAGAAATTCCGTGCCTCAGGGAAGGCAATCGTATCATATACGGAGGCCCCTTCAAACGGTTCGTACTACCTTGCATCGGTATCTGACAAGATCTTCATGTCCAGCTATAACGGCGGCATGAACATGCTCAACGGATTCTCCTCCCAGATAACTTTCCTCAAGGACATCCTCGACAAGCTCGGAGTGAACGTACAGCTTATCCGCCACGGCAAATACAAATCCGCAGGCGAGATGTACATCCGCAATACAATCAGCGCGGAGAACAGGACACAGTACCAGGTCCTGCTCAACTCCATCTGGAAAAGCTTCAGCAATGAGATGGCTGCAGCAAGGGGACTGGAGACAGAAGAATTCAACTCGCTCATCAATGACCTGAAGCTCAATTTCCCTGAGGACTTCCTGAAATACGGACTCGTCGACGGGCTGCTCACAAACGAGGAGCTCAAGGAAAAGCTATGCAGCCTGTATGGAGCAGACAGGATTGAGGATGTGAAGCAGATAAGCCTGAAGGACTATGCTTCAATCAAGGTTCTCCCTAACTACAGGGCAAAGGAGAAGATTGCCATAATCTACGCGGACGGAAGCATCATCGACGGTTCGGAGAAGAAGGATGTCAGCGGTGACAGGTTTGCCTCCATAATAGCAGACGTAAGGAAAGACTCAACTGTAAAGGCAGTGGTATTCCGCGTAAATTCACCTGGAGGAAGCGTTGTGGCATCAGACAAGATCAAGACTGAGGTTGACCTCCTGAAGGAAGTGAAGCCGGTTATCGCCTCATACGGCAACTACGCTGCATCCGGCGGATACTGGATTTCAAACAACTGCAACAGGATTTTCGCAAATGCAGGTACCCTGACAGGCTCAATAGGAGTATTCAGCATGATTCCTGACTTCAGCGGCACCACCAGGAAAGTCGGCGTAAACGTGACAAGCATCAGCTCAAATGCACATGGAGACATGTACAGCTGCATGAGGCCTCTCGACAATTCCGAGCTCGCATATATGCAGGCATCTGTGGACAACATCTACGACACTTTCACATCTATCGTAGCCGAGGGACGCGGGCTTACACAGGAATATGTAGACGGCATAGCACAAGGCCGTGTCTGGGCAGGAACCGATGCACTTGAAATCAGCCTTGTCGATGAAATCGGCGGAATTGAGGAGGCTATCCGCTATGCAGCCGGCTCTGTAAGTGAAAATACAGACCTCGGCAAATGGCAGATTGTAGAATATCCGAAGCCGCTTACAATGATTGAGCAGATTATGGAGAATTTCGGCGGCGCAAAAGCTTCGGTATTCGCAGGGACTCCACTGGAGGCTGTAGAAAGGGTATTCAGCAAATGGGATGGAAGCAAGGCAGGGCAGGTATATGCGAGGATGCCTTATGAAATAACAATACAGTAGCAGATAATGACAAGTAACCGTAGTATTATATATTCCATAATATTGCTATTTGCACTTTATGTCCTGTGCGCGCCAGGCCTGGCCGCACAGGACAGTTCCGGTGCAGAGATGACCACAATTACAGGAAAGGTAATAGACGCTGCAGACGGCTACCCGCTCATCGGTGTCAGTGTAATGACAGACGGTTATGGCGCAGCGACAGACATAGACGGAAAATTCGAGCTGAAGCTCCCGGCCAGGAAGTGCGAGATAACATTTTCATATATAGGCTACAAGAGCATAGTCAAGGAATTTACCGTAAAAAATGCCTCATCTTTCTCCAGGATTGTCATGGAGGCCAGTACAACGGAGCTGAACGACGTTGTCGTAACCGGTGTCTATGAAAGGAAAAAGGAAAGTTTCACAGGCTCATCCGCAACATTCAAGGGAGATGAGCTTAAATCAGTAGGCTCGCAGAATGTACTGCAGAGCCTCAAGACACTTGACCCGTCTTTCAAGATAATGGAGAGCAACCTGTTCGGTTCAAACCCGAACATGATGCCGGACATAGAGATACGCGGCAAGACCAGCGTGATGGGGCTCAAGGAGGAATACGGTTCTGACCCTAACCAGCCGCTTTTCATCCTGGACGGATTCGAGACAGACATCGAGACTGTCATGAACCTCAACATGAACCGTGTGGCATCAGTGACAATACTCAAGGACGCAGCATCCACCGCAATCTACGGTTCCAAGGCCTCCAACGGAGTTGTGGTCATCGAGACCAAGGCCCCGGCAAGGGGACGCCTGCAGATTTCATATAAGGGAGACTTCGGGCTGTCAATCGCAGACCTTACTGACTACAATCTGATGAATTCATCGGAAAAGCTCCAGTTCGAGACCCTTGCAGGTGTCTACAGGGACAATACCGGAGACCCGTTCAAGCAGCTCCAGCTTGACAATCTGAGGAACGAACGCCTGAAAAGCATCAGCATGGGCGTCGACACATACTGGCTCAGCGAGCCTATACGCACAGGCTTCACCAACAAGCACAATGTCTATGTCGAGGGCGGCGAGGAAAAGATACGCTATGGCATAGGCCTGAGCTACGGCGGAGTCCAGGGAGTCATGAAAGGCTCCGACAGGAGCACAATCGAGGGAAACATTGACCTCATATACAGGACTGGTAAGTTCCAGTTCAGCAACAAGCTGACGATCAACAGCCTCAGCACAGCAGACCCTACGGTTTCATTCGAGGAATACGCACAGGCTAACCCGTACTACCGGAAATACGGCACCGGGGGGGGCATTGAAAAATATCTTTACTATCCTTCTGAGGACATTGATGACTACCCTGTATCGAATCCTCTCTGGAATGCGCACCTCAACAACTACGACAAGACAGCGGGATTCGGATTCACCAACAACTTCATCTTCGAATGGTTCATCCTGAAAGAGCTTCGCTTCAGGGCCAAGTTCGGCATAAAGAAGAATGACGAGAACAGGCAGACAAGGCTTTCACCGGAACACACACAGTTCGATGATGTAGGCGAGACGGAGAAAGGCCTCTATACGCACGCGCTTACAAAGGATTTCACATACGAAGGCGATGTAGCCATAACATACGGAAAACTGTTTGCCGGCAAGCACATGGTCAATGCAGTCGGAGGCTTCAATTTCAGCAACCAGAAATACCTTGACTACAGCTATTCCGCAACAGGGTTCACAGAAGACCAGTTCGATGCACCTTCATTTGCCAACAGCTATCCTGCAGGCGATGCACCGGATTACGGAGAGACACACAAGAGGGCGGTAAGCTTCTACCTGAACGGAGGCTACTCATACGATGAAAGATACCTGATTGACGTAAACTGCCGTCTTGACGGAGCCTCTATGTTCGGCGCAGAGAACCGTTTCAGGAACACATGGTCAGTCGGTGCAGGCTGGAACATCCACAAGGAGAAATTCCTTACTGACAAGACTGACTTCTTCCAGGTCCTCAAGCTGAGGGCATCTGTCGGAAACCCGGGAAACCAGAATTTCTCGGCATACCGTGCATTCTCCACATACAAGTTCAACGGCTGGATGACAAACATATTCGGTGCAGGTGTCATTGTGAAAACCCTTGGAAACAAAGGGCTTGCATGGCAAGAGACCATCAACAGCGACCTGGGTACCGACATCACGTTCTGGGGAAGCCGTATCAACATAACATTCGACTATTTCTGGAAGAACACCGACCCGTTGCTTGCAATCATCTCCACAAAAGGCTCGATGGGAGTCAGCACAATTGCGATGAATGCCGGAGGGCAGAACACAAACGGATGGGAGGCGACATTCAAGATTTCCCCGATATACCGTCCATCAGAAGGCATCAACTGGAACATTAGCCTGAACGCCACCAGCTCGAAGTCAAGGTACGTCAACATCGGCAATGCATTCAGTTCATTGAATGACAGCGGAAAGACATCCCTTGCCGGGACAACACGATACTACGATGGAGGAAGCCCTACAGCAATCTGGGCTGTCCGTTCTGCAGGCATTGATCCGGCTACTGGAAAGGAGCTTTTCATAAAGAAGGACGGCACATATTCATTCACATACGATACCAATGACGAGGTTGTTGTCGGAGATACCCAGCCAAAGATAGAGGGAGTGCTCGGCACGACCCTGTATTACAAGGGATTCTCTGTCGGATGCTATTTCAGGTACAGGCTTGGAGGACAGACATTCAACTCCTCTCTGTTCCAGAAAGTGGAAAACATCGGCACAGAGGAAGTCTACAACAACCAGGACAGGAGGGCACTGTATGACAGGTGGTCTGCAGACAACAGGGAAGCCTATTTCAAAGGCATTTCGATGGTGCAGAAAACCGACAAGTCATCAAGGTTTGTCATGGACGAGAATACCCTGACAGGAGAATCATTCAATGTCGGATATGAGTTCCCGGACCGTATGATAAGGAAGCTGCATATCTCCGCACTGTCACTGCAGATGAGCCTGAACGACATATTCCGCGTGTCATCTGTACGTATAGAAAGAGGTATCGACTATCCTTTCGCAAGGACCGTCTCATTCTCACTTGGAATAACATTCTAAATTTCAGCTGATATGAGAAAGAACACCATATATATTATTATAATGTCCTTTTTGCTGTGCGGTGTCTGCGGATGCAGCAGATGGCTTGACATCAAGCCATACGATGAAATGGCTGAGGACGATCTGCTGTCTACGGAAAACGGCTTCATCAGGCTTCTCAACGGCATCTACATAGAGCTGAACACAGATGCCCTGTATGGAAGTTCACTGACCGTTGAGATGATTGAAATCATGGGAGGCGCCTATGCAATAGGCACGGACAATGCCGTATGGGGGAACTACTACGACCTGTCCGTATACAGATACGGGACAGACTACTGGAGACAGCGTTTCAGCAGCACATGGGACAAGGCATACGCAATGATCCTCAACTGCAATCTCCTGCTTGAAAACATTGACAAGGAAGAGAAGAAAGGCCTTTTCAGCGGGGATAACCGCAATATAATAAAGGGAGAGGCACTTGCTTTGAGGGCAATGCTGCACTTTGACATGCTCAGGCTGTTCGGACCTGTATATGCAAACAGCCCTGATGCCATTGCTATCCCATACTACACGGCGTACACCACGGTTCCGGAAGCGATGCTGCCGGCCTCGGAGGCTGCCGGCAAGATAATGGACGACCTGAAAAATGCACGTATCCTCCTTTCATCAGACCCTGTAAGGACGGAGGGGACAAGGATGGAGGGCCCGTCAGACGGGACATCGAATTTCCTGTATTACAGGAATCTGCGTCTCAACTACTATGCTGTGACTGCACTCCTTGCACGTGCGAGCCTGTATTTCGGTAACAAGGCAGATGCATTCACGTACGCAACTGAGGTAATCGGGGCATCTGGAGCTGGCATATTCCCGTTTGTGGACCGTACACTTGTGACCGGTTCACCTGCCGACCCTGACCGCATATTCTCGTCAGAAGTCATTTTTGCACTTTCGCATGCAAGGAGGAATGAACTTTTCAAGAACTGGTACGACCCGAGCAGGATGCCGAACTATGTATTCCGCATGGACAATGACGTCTTCTCCAGGATAGTCTACGGCGGTTCACTGACTGGAGGAAGCATTGACGACTACAGGTGCAGGGCGAACTGGATTGCAAGCGGTTCAAACAGGTATTTCTACAAATACTCCGACATGGTGGAGACTGGAAATATCCGCAACACCATGGTCCCTCTGATAAGGCTCGGGGAAATGTACCTCATTGCAGCGGAGAGCCAGTCAGAGAATCTCGGCAACGGGCTGCAATATATAAACACGCTTCGGAGCAAGCGCGGTACAGGCAGCCTGTCGTCACTGACACAGGAACTTCTGCAGTATGAATATATACGTGAGCTATACGGCGAAGGACAGCTGTTCTTCATGTACAAGAGGATGTTCTCCCCTGTCATAAAGTCTGCAAACGGCAACAACCCGCAGCCAAGCGACGAAATATTTGTTGTACCAATCCCTGACACAGAAACTCAGAACTGATGAAGAAGACAAGAAAAATATTGTATCCACTGCTTCTGCTGGCCTGCATTTCATGTACAGAGGAGCATCCACGCCTGTTCGAGGAAATCAACGGCGTATATTTCAATTTCCGTAGCGGAGGTCTGCAGACAGACACAACCTCTGTGACATTTGTCTATGAAAACGGTACTGAAATGGAGATTCCTGTCCCGGTACAGCTTCTCGGAAGACCGGCATCATACAGCCGCAGCGTCAGCATAGAAGTATCTTCAGACAATGCAACGGAAGGCATCGACTACATATTGCCGGAAAGCTCCATAATGGAAGAAGGTGCCGTAAGCCTTGAATACCGCATCAGATTGCTCAGGACAGATGCACTGAAAAGCTCTGAAAAGAGCATACGTCTGGAACTGCATGAAAACAATGACTTCACGCTTCCTGTACATGAGCTTGAGCAGACCTCCGGGAAAATTTCCATAACTGCATTCCTGATTAAATTCTCCGACAGGTTCACAGCTCCCCCTTCGACATGGAGCACAAGTATCCTCGGCGAATTTTCACAGCAGAAGTTCGAGCTTATATGCAAGGCTCTGTCCATTGAGCCGGCATCATTCAACAACGCCGATGAGATGACACTCGCAAAGCAGGCATATATTTTCAACGAGATTACTGCCTACATCAAGGAAGAGCTTGCAAAGATGGAGGCAGGACTGGACTACGACCATGACATCATAGACAAGACAACAGGGCTGCCTGTCGCATTCCCTACAGAATAAGGAAAGATGATGAACAGATATATTTCAATAATGCTTGCCATGTTCCTTGCCGCCTCATGCGCCAGGGATCTCGGCAACTATCAGTACCACGAGCTGGACAGCCCGTCAGTGTCAGGCATCGACAAGGCCATAAGTGTGCTTACCCAGGAAAGGCTCCAGATATCACCGTCCATAGAAAACGGGCTTTCACCGGAGCAATATGAATATGAGTGGAAGGCAATTGACAAGAATATAGACATGTCGGAGACAGTGATCGGCACCGGACGAGACCTGGACTATATTGTAACACTTGCGCCTGCAGAATACTCACTCTACTATAAGATTACCGAAAAGGAGACAGGCATATACTGGATGACTGAGTCGGACCTGACAGTAAGCTCGTCAATGACAACCGGCTGGATGGTGCTATGCTCCGATTCCGGTGCATCAAGGCTTGACTTCATATCCGATATCACTGGCCTCACCTACATCGATGTCCTGAAGGACAACAAGGACATGCCGAAGTTCAACGGGCCGAGGAAAATACATTGGCAGAATACCATGGCCGATGCAAATTCCCCGTACTACCTGTTCACTGACGACGGTGCGACAAGGCTCGGAAAGGATTCATTCGAATGGGAGAAGGAATACTCCATGATGTACGAAATGGCGACAATGGAGAATGTTGCCCCATACTCGATGGTATCCGCAGGATTCGGCCGGATGTTCGTAAGCGGCACTGATGCATATTATTGCGAGACAATGGGAATTGCAGGGCTTTTCGGAAGCCCGGTAAACAAAGGCTTCAGAGTTGCTCCGTATATAGGGGCAAATGTCTCCGGAGTCCAGTATGCAGCCGTACATCTGCTGTATGACATGGACAACAGGAGATTCATGGCCTACTGCCCGCTCCTGGTGAAGAATGACCTCGGGGCACAGGAGCCTCTTGCAGGAATGGATGAAATGGGCAAGATCGCGGAAGGGCTCGCAAAGGAAGGTGAAGCAAGTGTAGTCGGGACTGCCTTTGACAGATATCCTGAAGGATATGACCTCGTATATATGGAAAACACACTCTATGATCCGGGCAACGGAAAGATGGGAATCACCTATTCCATACTTGCAGACGGGGACAGACGCTATGTGTATGGAATCCAGCTCGGGGACATGCTTCGCTTCTCAGACTGCACATACGTACTCGGGAAAGCCTGCTATGCGGATATTTCCGGCTGCCAGGGCATCACAGACGGGAATGCAATCTTTGCATTCAGTTCACTTAAAGGCTATATGTACTATGCTATCGGAGACACAGTCTACTGTGCGGACCTGAATGCCGCCCCGATTCAGTCCACCCCGATGATAAGGCTTGCAGGAGAGAGAATCACGATGCTCAAGTTCAACCTCTACAGGCAGGCATCGAACAGCCTGCGCAGCTATGACCTGGTTGTAGGCTCGGAAAAGGAAGGAGCCGGTACACTCAGGATATATGAAGGATATGAATCAGACGGTGACTTCTCCAATGTCACCCCTACTGTCTACAATGGATTTGCAAGCATCGTTGATGCGACCTATAAAGAACGTATTAATTAAACCACACATAATGAAAAGGTATCTTTTTATATTGGCAACGCTCCTCCTTGCGGCCTGCAAGCCGTCCTCACAGGAGATAGAAATAGAGATCGAGGCAAAGAATCCGTCTGAGAAGATGGTGATGCTTGTCTATCACAAGACACTCTGCCCTATTGACCTTGACGATTCCGGATACGGGAAATGCACTCTCCACGGGATTGACGCAGTGTATGCAAAGGTATTCTACGGAATGGTCAGCAAGAACATCTACCTTGAGAAGGGAGACAGGGTAAAGATTTCCTTTGATGCAAAGGACTTTGCCGGTACATTCACGTTCGACGGGGACAAGGCTCCTGCTGTCGGATATCTCAACACTGTCACTCTGGCTGAGTTCCAGCCAGAAAAATTCGCATTGCCGTTCGATGAGTTCCAGGGCATGCTCACGGAAATGGAGAACAATGCAGTCAAGATTCTTGATGCACATGACATGCGGGGGACAGGGAAATTCAGGAAAATGGAGAAAGGCAGGATAAAATATTCATACGCATGCCCTCTATTGGTATATCCTGTCGGCCATGAGCTGATGACACAGGAGCATTTTGAAGCTGACGGCACATATTACGGGGCAATACGCAGATATGCAGTCGAGGACAATGACCTTGTCGACATTGACCAGTACCGTGAATTCATGTCTGAGGCTGCACACCAGCTTGACATAAACGGACGTGACATCAAGGAAATGTATCCGAAAACCGTAGCCGGCATGCGCTATATTGCGGACAACAGCAAGAGTACAAAGGTAAGGGAGAACCTCCTTCACCATATCGCGGCCCCATACGTGGAAATCTACGGTACAGATGATATCCAGGAACTGTCCAATCTCTATACGACATATGTAAAGGACACATCCCTGATTGCTGACTTCAGGCAGAAATGCGACATCTGGGACTACACAAAGCCAGGAAAGAAGGCCCCTGAATTCACTGCCCTGGACATCGACGGCAAGAAACACCATCTGAGGGAGTTCCGCGGCAAATATGTCTATATCGACATCTGGGCGACATGGTGTGCCCCATGCAGGGCTGAGATTCCTTACCTCAAGGAACTTGAAGAAAAGTTCAGGGACAGGAACATCGTATTCCTCGGGCTTTCAATAGACCAGGACAAGGCCAAATGGGAGGAAAAGGTAAAAGGAGGGGAACTCAGCGGGGAACAGTTCTACCTCGGTCTTGAGAGCGACTTTCAGAAGAGATTCAAGATCAACGGCATCCCGCGTTTCATACTTCTTGACACTGAAGGATGCATCATAAATGCCGAGATGACACGCCCGTCATCATCAGAGACAGCCACCGCACTTGAAAATCTGGAGAATATATAAAACACTTTAAACAATTCAGTTATGAAAAAAATCTTTTATTTGTTGACAATTGCCTGCATGCTGGTAGCATGTGAGGATTCAAACAAGACCGGAAAAGGCACAGAGCCGACAGGACTCAGCGTTCCGGCAGAGGGAACAGCAGGAGCAAAGATAACTGTTGTCGGCCAGGACATAGCCAAGGACGCAGAATTCTATCTTTCCAATACAGACAGCAAGACAGAGCTTGCAGCAGAGATTCTTGCAAGCGGTGCTGAGGTTACACTTCCATATACCCTTGGAGAGTTCACCCTTTCTCTTGAGCAGGACGGGGCATCCTACAATGTAGGTACAATCAAGGTTGCTGTGACAGGCATCGTGATGCCTGAAGAGGCAGCTGCAGGCGAGGAAATGACAATCACAGCCAACGGATTCGCTGACGATGCTGCAATATTCTTCGGTTCAGAGGAGGCTGCAGCTGTATTCACTGCTGCAGGATGTACAGCTACAGTTCCTGCTACAGCAGGAGAGGTCACTGTAACAGTAAAGCAGAAAGGTACTGAGCAGGAGCTCGGAACCATTGTTGTCACTGAAGGCAGGAAAGTTGTGACAAGTTTCAAAATGGAAGCATGGGGAAGTGAACTTGAGTTCAGGATGGTGTATTCAGGAAATACGCCACAGTCATTCAGCTACGATGAGACCAGCTACACAGTATCATCAGAAGGCAATGTCTATACATTCTCAGACGGCACATTCAACTGGGCATTTACAGTTGAAAACAACCGTGTTGAAAAAATCAAGATAGATGGCGGTGAGGAGCATGAATGGAAATACAATGATGGCGGCTATCTTATCAGCTACTGGACAGACAACAAGTATCCGATAGATGAATCAGAGGCTATTTCGTATGATGAAGCCGGAAATTTCGGAATCGACTTTGGCTACGAATACAGCGATCCATCCCTTGTAAATAAATCCGATGCAATGGATTTTGCAAAGGCATTTGCACTTATCATGATGTCTGGTGCTGACAATGAGCAGATCTACGCTGCTGCTGCCATGCTTGGATGGGCAGGCAAAGCTTCGCCAAATCTTGCAACAGGACTTATGGGAATGGGATGCACATTCGAACTGGACAATGAAGGATATGCGACCAAATTTTCAACAGAAGACGGTTCTTCTGTACTGAGCTGTACATATAACAGATAACTTTCTTACAAATATCAATAAAAGCGTCCTCACATGTCAGTGAAGACGCTTTTATTGTACCAGTTCCAGACTCAGCCGCGGCAGATGACAACCATCTCCAACATGAGGAAGACCTCTCTTGTACGTCCCGTTTTCAAAGTTCCCTTTGCCAAATCCCCAGCCTTTTCAACAGCTTATTCATTTAGACAGTTGCAAATCTGACGATTTATATCCTTCACTTTAGTTTCATCCACTTTAACTATTTTACGGTCGTAGGTAATCAGTCCGTTTACTTCCCCTTCCACATCCGTAATCTGGGTATAGACAGCTGCAGAGAATCCTTTCTTTATCAATTCGAGCAACTGATTGGCATAATTCCGATATTCATCTGTCACCTCTTCCGGAGTATTATACTGTATATATCCCCAGTTTCTGTCTGGCAACCAAAGATGACCTTCCAATGCCATACCGATACCTCCATACTCACCAAGTACAGTGGCACGGGCAGGATCATAAAGATAAAGCTCCGGATCCGGATAGTGATGTATATCAAGCATATCACCACACATATAATGATTTCCGCCACTTGCTGAATTCACCAGACGGCCGGGATCGTACTCCTTGGTCCATGCAGCTATCTCCGTAGTCTTGAATTGTCCCCACGCTTCATTGAAAGGCACCCAGACACCAATACTCGGATATGAATACAGATAATCGATGATTTCTTTCCACTCCTTACGGTAATTGGCTTCGGAATCAGCGGAACGGGTCACTTCCATCCCATTAAAATAATTATGATCCTGATACTCCGGACTTGGTCCGCCATTAGGCATATCTTGCCAGACAATCAATCCGAGCCGGTCACAATGTGCATACCAACGCGCAGGCTCCACCTTGACATGTTTACGTACCATATTAAAGCCCAAGTCCTTGATTTTCTTCAAGTCATATTCCAATGCCTCATCCGTAGGCGCTGTATACAACCCATCCGGCCACCATCCCTGGTCAAGAGGTCCGAACTGGAAATAGTCTTTATTGTTAAGCTGCAGACGAGTGATTCCACAGCTGTCTCTGCGGACAGAGAATTTTCGGAAGGCCGTATAGCTCTTCACTTTGTCTGCGACTTTACCATCTTTGTAGAGCGTGACTTCCATATCATAAAGCGATGGAGATTCCGGTGACCACAATTTGGCATCTTCCGGCATGGGCAATTCTATCGGAAGGCCGCAGAGTGAAGCCCCCGCAGCTACCGGTTTATTGCCTTCCAACAATCGGACTTCCACTTTATCCGCAGAAGAACCATTCGTAATCACATCCACTTCCACTGTCCGCCGGTCAATATCCGGAGTAGTTTTCAACTGTGCGATGTACGAAGATGATACCGGTTCCAACCACACTGTCTGCCAAATACCTGTGACAGGAGTATACCATATTGTATGAGGATTTTCCAACTGTTTTCCCCGTGGCTGTTCCCCCTGTTGAGTTGGATCCCATACTTTCACCACCAATTGATTTTCACCTCTCTTCAGTGCAGAAGTAATATTGAAAGAGAAGGGAGCAAACCCTCCTGTATGTTCACCAACTTTAATGCCGTTTACCCAAACATCCGTTTGCCAGTCTACACCTCCGAAATGCAACAGGATTTGTTTTCCACGCCATGAGGAAGGAATGTCAAACATACGCTGATACCATAACTCCTGCTGGTCACCTACCGTTTTGCCCACACCGGACAAGGATGATTCTACAGCAAAGGGAACTAATATCTCCCCCTGATACTCTTTAGGAGCCGATTCCCCCCTTTTAGTAATTGCATAGTTCCAGATACCGTTCAGATTCCTCCATTCCTGACGTTCCATAATAGGCCGGGGATATTCCGGAAGTACATTTTCCGGATTTAACTGTTCTCCCCAACTAGTTTTTATTTTATCACCGGCAGGTTTCCACTGAGCCGACATAAAATTACAATATACTAACCCTAAAAATAGGATCCATAAGTTTTTTCCCATAATAAGTGTATCTAAATATTAACTTTCATTTATTGTCTATCTCCTAAACGCAGTGTATTCCCGGGAAAGCCAGCCCCTCCGCTTCATTCGCCAGGTAAAGATTCGCCGAATAAAGCGACTGCTCCAATTGGGCAGTCGCTTCATATTCTGATCAGATCAGTTAATATATTTTTCCAATTCCATCAATAATCCGTCACGTTGTGAATAATCTCATCCCAGCTATTGACACCGACGTATTTCATGTACGGGTCTACCACTTCACTCTCCTTGGCTGTGCCGAAAGCAGAGTAGACATACCAGGACGGCTTCCGGCCCCATTCACCGTATTTCGGATCGTTGCGCCGGTAGTGCAATCCCAAATTCAGGTTTCCTTCCACATCATTGTCAGAGATAGCATGCCAGATGAGTGTCTGGATACCTGACAAACGTTTCACCTTATTCAACGCGTATGCGGCACACGCAGCCTGGAGTTCCAACTCTTCGGTCGTATAGTTCGGAGTGCTGGAACCGTTTTCCGTCAGCCAGCAGTCGCGCTGCTTTGTACCTTTATACTTATTGGCTGGCATTTTTATCCATTTGTCCAACACTTCCAGGTTTTTGAAAGTCAGCAGACGGGTGTTCATGGAGAATGTGGCACTCGGGTCGAGCCATGTCTGCGAGCTGAAGTTCTCCGGATAGGAGTGATAACCCACTCCCCAATAGAAATCGCCCTCCTTCGCACTGAACTGGTTCATCAGTTCGAATATCTTCTTCACGGCAAATTCCGTACGGGTGGGCTTGATGCTCTCGCGTGTCCACGATTGTGTTACCGGCACTAAAATCTGTGCATGCGGATTATACTGGCGGATAATATTATGTCCCATACGGAAAGATTTCGTTACGTAATCCACGTAGTACGTCAATGGCTTGTAGCCGATGTTGTTCCAGTTAAACGGGTCGTCTATTTCATTGTGCAGCACATAGCGATGGATGCGTCCGTGCGTACCGTCGGAATATCTGGAAGCGAGGAAATCAAGTGCGGCTGCATAGTAGTTCACACTTTCCGGCTGGTCAAGATTGACCATCGAGAAAGTACCGATAGTTCCTTCCGGTTCATTATAATCGGGGTGTTGCATCAGCAATCCAAGTTCATGGTCGTAGTTCAGATACGCATTCTTGTCCTTGGGTGTCTCGGGACGAATGGTAATGACCGTAAAGACAGCCACGCCACGTTTCTGATATTCAAGCAGTTCCCTGTCCGCTTCTTCAAAATAGGCTTTACTGAAGAAATAGTCTTTCCCACAGTAGCGATGCACAATCACCTGGTCGCCTGCGGCTTGCGCCTTGGCCTGCGAGGACCACATGACTGCCGTCACCGGAATGCCTTTCAATACAGCTCTCAGTCCTAATGCCTCCAAGTCTGCCAACTCTTGTGCGGTACCTCCCGATTCGCCGCCTTTGGTGATGTCTCCCTCATAATCGGGCAACTGTGATGCCTTAGACTGGTCTATCAAGTCGGCATCGGCATACCGGCCGAAAGAGACCAGTTCGTCTTTGCCGTTTTCGGTGCGCACCAATGCCCATTTGGAGAGCAGACGGTCATAGTTGCACCCGTCATACTCGGTAAATCTGTCAAAGGTAAATGAAAAGCTTCCTCCGGTGATGTCTGTCCTGCACTTCTTCAAATCTTTCAGCAGCAACAGGTCTTCATAGGGAGTGACCTCCACCAGACTGCATGTTCCGGTTCCACCGTAGTTTCCTGAGACAGTCACTTTGTCTGAAGCCACCTCCACACGGGTTATTTCCGATGCATAGCTTCTTTTCAAGTAGTCCGTCAATTCCGTCTCCAGCCTGTCAATGGATTCCTGCCTATTCTTTTCCTGCTCTATGGCAGCCTGCTCTTCGCTGTTCATACTTCTCAGGCAAATGTTGCGCAGATAAATCATCACGTCCTTATTGCCGCCAAGGTCTATCCGCAGATAATCTTTCGGACTCCCCCAGCCATACTTCTCTATCGCCGTGTACAGATTGCACGAGAATGTCTTCCATGTACCTGCAGCTTCCGCACTGCCACAGTTTTCCATACGTTCAGCTGACAACGGTTCTGCAAAGAACACTTGAATGCCATCTATTTTTTTGGAAGCCTTGTAATCAAATGTCAGGACCACAACACTTTCGGGATTCTGTTTCTCTAAAGGCACTGTGCATATCCAAGGGTCGGCACCGGTAGTAAGAATCCTATATTCGCCATTGGAACTTTTGCTTATATTGAGATCATTGACCGAAGCAGTGTTGACTTCCAGGGAGTTTACCAATGTCTCCGGCTCCGGTACAGACGTTTTGTTTTTATCAGGATCATCCGGAAGCTTTCCGCAAGCAGATACGGAGAAGAGTCCACACACGAGGAATGGAATACATTTACATAATAAATTCATAAACAACAAATATTTTTCAAAATCAGTCACTCCGGAAATTTCCGGAGTGACTGAAAACAACATATTTCCGTAAAGCGGAACATCATTATTCAGCAGGAACGAGTTTCACGTTTTTCACTTTTACGTTCAGGGGTTTACCGAACCACTCTGCACCCACATTTTGATTGATGGAACCTCCAAAATGGATACGGAGAACCTGGCCTTTACCTCCCCAATTATTATGGGCAGCACGGGAAGACAAAGCAGAACTATACTTTTTCCAAGTACTTTCAGAAGCTTCCATCGTCTTGTTCAAAGCATCTTCCCACGTATTGTCTCCACCACCATTTTTATTGAAATACATCACTCGGAAATCATCCAATGTAATCGGGATTTGATATTCGAATTCCAGATTATAAGTGACACCGGCAAGCAAGTCTGCCTCCAATTCTTTAGTATACACTTCATACTCCGTGTATTCGCCACCATCCAGACCTGCGAAGTTACCGGAGAAAGTAATATCATATTCACCGTTGTTCTCATTCCAGGCAGTGATACCTTTTTCCAATTGATATGCCGCAGCTTCAAGAGCCAATTTCACTTCACCTTCAACAGGTTTCTCATCTTCACCCATTTCTCTGACATATAAATGTACATCTTTGAGTTCCAGCTTATCAAGGCCGCTTTGTTCAGGATGTGCCTGATCTCCTTCTGTACCACGGACCGTAAAGCGGATCTGCTGGTCGTTGCCATCCACATTCATTCCCCACTGAGGAGTTTTTGTTGTGATAGAACGTGACAGGTTATGTGTAAAAGTAGCCCAGCCATCTTTATCCGGACTATTGCTGTTGCTTGCCTTTATTGTGCTCTCTGTAAATGAAGCCGGCCAATCTGCTCCCGGATCATTAAAAGGATAAAGTCCAGTCGCCAATATAAAGTCCGTAGAAGCCTTGTATTTAAAAATCAATTCTACCACCTGGTTTTCTCCAACTATCAAAGAGCGTGTCAACGGATCGGTTGCGATATAATGTTCGTAAGATACTCCTGTCACACTATAGCTGTCATCAATCAGAAGTGAATACTCATCACCATTTCTTGTGAAAGAGATTCCACTATATATTCCATAAGCGTTTTCCATCTCCCAATGCGCTCCACGATCCGGGGTAAATGTAAGCGGAAATTTATTCAGGTCAGGTTCTTCAACAGGATCCGGATCTTCAGCAGTTTCTTCAAGAACAATGTCTTTGATTTTAAGGACGGCAGCTGCAGAAGCCGGTTCAAGGTAGAGGCGTATCATATTGCCTTTGTTTCCCCAGCTAAATGTCTCCAGATCTCTCGTAAGCACAAAACCGGCAGAAGCATATCCGTCTTCATCCACATCCACATTGCTGCTGGACGCAAGTGCTCCTTTATAAACCTTCTCACCTGCAACCGGATTCAGATATTGCAGTTCAATGCGGGTGATTTCAGCATCACACTGATATAGGAATGTCAATTTCACATTCCTTTGTGCAAGGTCTTTCTCCAACGGCTCTGTTACAACGGAATGTTCGTCACCTGCTGTAAATGTCAATTGATATCCGCCATTTACATCTGCCAAAGCGGAAACCTCAATATTTTTCCTTGCTTCTACATCTGACGGGATTTCAGATGTTCCGTCTACATCAAAGAAAAGGACTGTCTTTGTATCGGGAGTAACAGGAACATCCGTATTGTCATCAGGATTTTCAGTAACATCAGGGTCTGCATCGTCTATAGGTTTATCTACCCTCTCGCATGAGGCAAATACACCTGTGAAAGCCACAACCAGACTTAATGTCATGAGACGACGGAACGCTCCATCCATATGAAGCAGTTCATTCATAAAATCACTCATGGTTCTCATAATTTTAATTTTATTAATTAGTTACAGTAATAATGATTATAATTATTCAAGCAGGATAACAGTCCATGGCACTGCAAAATCCAATTATCATTGAAAATCATTCCTATTGTTCTGCTTATGCAAAAGTAGCACGATATAAAAAAAACGTCCATATACAAATTGATAGAGATACTGCATTATTTGACAAAACATACATTTATCGGCAACAGATGTCTGCAGAGGGGATCTATCGTCTACTGCATGGAAGAGGTGGGCAATCCGGGATATGACACGGCAATCAACAGTCCCTGCCATCATTCATTTAAAGAGCTGCAAATCTGACGGTTGATATTCTTCACGTCTGTTTCATTGACTTTGACTACTTTACGGTCGTAAGTAATCAGCCCGTTGACCTCCCCCTCGACATCTGTTATCTGAGTGTAGACAGCTGCGGAAAAGCCTTTCTCTATCAGGCCAAGAAGAATCTGCGCGAACCCCACGTATTCGTCTGTCACCTCTTCTGGAGTATTGTATTTCACATAGCCCCAGTTGTTGTCCGGAAACCAGAGATGACCTTTCAGAGCCAGACCAATGCCGCCGTATTCGCCAAGCACTGTGGCACGAGCCGGATCAAAAAGATAGAGTTCCGGCTCCGGATAATGGTGCAGGTCAAGCATATCACCGCAAGTATAATGATTGCCGCCACTTGCAGGATTCACCAGACGGCCAGGGTCATACTCCTTGGTCCATTCTGCTGTCTCCACTGTCTTGAACTGTCCCCATGCCTCATTGAATGGTACCCATACACCAATACTCGGATAAGAATACAGACAATCGATGATTTCTTTCCACTCCTTGCGGTAATTGGCTTCGGAATCAGCGGAACGGGTCACTTCCGTACCGTTGAAATAATCCCGCATCTGCCATTGTGGACTTGGACCTCCGCTCGGCATGTCCTGCCAGACTATCAGTCCGAGACGGTCACAATGCGCATACCAGCGGGCCGGCTCAACTTTAATATGCTTACGTACCATATTAAAGCCTAAGTCCTTGATTTTCTTCAAGTCATATTCCAATGCCTCATCCGTAGGCGCTGTATACAACCCATCTGGCCACCACCCCTGGTCAAGAGGTCCGAACTGGAAATAGTCTTTATTGTTAAGCTGCAGACGAGTGATTCCACAGCTGTCTCTGCGGACTGAAAACTTTCTGAATGCAGTATAGCTTTTCACCCTGTCAGTCACCTTTCCGTCCTTATAGACCGTAACTTCCATATCATAAAGCGACGGTGACTCCGGTGACCACAATTTGGCATCTTCAGGCATAGGGAATTCTACGGGAAGATCACCGAGAGAAACACCGGACGCAACAGGCTTGCCTCCATCCAAAAGACGGACTTCCACCTTATCTGCAGAAGGACCGGCCGTCAGCACCTCAACCTTCACAGTCCGTCTGTCAATGTCAGCGGTCGTCTTCAAGTGTGTGATGTGCAAAGCTGATACCGGCTCCAGCCATACTGTCTGCCAAATGCCTGTAACAGGAGTATACCAGATAGCGTCAGGGTTCCCGACCTGCTTTCCTCTCGGCTGCTCACCACGGTCAGTAGGGTCCCATACCTTTACAGTCAACCTGTTCTCCCCCTTGTTCAATGCAGAAGTGACATCAAAGGAAAAAGGAGCAAAGCCTCCGGTGTGGCGGCCGACTTTAATGCCGTTCACCCAGACATCTGCCTGCCAGTCTACACTTCCGAAATGCAACAGGATATGTTTTCCGCGCCATGAAGAAGGGACCTCAAATGCACGCTGATACCACAGTTCATGCTGGTCACCAACTGTTTTTCCAACACCAGACAATGCAGACTCCACAGCAAAGGGTACCAATATGTCTCCCTGATACTCTACAGGAGCCGGACTTCCTTTTCCGGAAATAGCATACTTCCAGAGACCGTTCAGGTTTTTCCATTCCCTGCGTTCCATAATGGGACGCGGATACTCCGGAAGGACATTCTCCGTATCAAGATTCTCATCCCAAATTGTCATTATTCTGTCTCCGGCCGGTTTCCACTGAGCATAAGCTGCCGTACACAGAATCAATCCCAAGCCAATCAACAAGCAGTTTTTCATCATATCGTATATCATTTAAATTATCGCACTATTGTTATTTCTATCCTTTACGGTCCGGCCGGACAGTCCTTCCTGCAAGACATTATTCTGTGCAGCCAATGGCTGGATTATCCCGGAAAGCAGCAACGCCGGCAGAATTCCTCTAAAAATTTTCACTTTCAAGACACTGGTCAACAGTAACGCGCACAGACTCTATAACATTCCTGGAATCACGGCACAGCTCAATATCATATTCCCCGGCATCCACTCTCCAGTCACCCTTGTGCACGTCAAAACAGGAGAATGCATCATCATTCAGTACAAAGTCGAGCTTTACGGATTTACCCGCAGGCACAAAAACTTTCTTAAACCATTTCAGCTCATGCCGCGGGCGTTCAACTGAAGGAGTGAGCGGCCTGACATAGATCTGCACAAGTTCATATCCGTCCATGCTGCCTGTGTTATGTATTTCCACACTGCCGGAAAATGCTGCCGTACCAGTTCTCTGCACATTAAAATCAGCATAGTCGAATGTAGTATAACTGAGTCCGTATCCGAATGTGAACTCAGGAGCAGTCTGAGCCGTATCAAAATAGCGGTATCCAACCTTAAGGCCTTCTGTATACAGCACGTTGTCATTGTCCTGATAACCAAACTTATGGCTCGGGCTATCTTCCAGTTTCACAGGCCATGTGAAAGGCAGGCGTCCTGACGGATTTGTCTTTCCAAACAGGATTTCCGCCACAGCCGTACCACCCTCCATTCCAGGATACCAGGCCTCTGTCAGCGAGGCGACATCAGGCAGCCAGCCGCCTATCTCAAGAGGCGAGCCGTTTATCAGCACCACATGTGTATTTCTGTTCAGTCTTGCCAGACGATTGATCAGAGTTTCCTGGAGTTGAGGAAACGTAAGGCTGACACGGTCCCGGCCTTCTGTGTCAAGACTATGGTCTATTCCTCCCACGAAGACTACAGCATCCGCTTTCTTGGCAGCACGGTCGATCTTTTTCCACTGGGCTGCAGCAAGTTCCGTATCAGGTCCCTGCCACTCTACACGCACGGCAGCATCTCCGCAGCGCTTATGATAGACAAGGCAGAGCCGGAGCATTGCATCCTTTTTAAGGTCAAGACTCGCTGTAACTGTACCTTCTCCCTTATCCGGGGCGGCTATTGCAACAGGCGCTCCCTCCCATTCATTGTTGAAGACAAAGGCATCTCCACCTCCTGCCGTAAAACGGAAAGTGTATTTTCCATCCACCGGAGGCATGAATTTCATCTCGAAATGAGCCTCCCGGAACTCGTCCGCCTTAATGGAGGCATCTGGCGACTTCATCTCCCACATGAAATCTACAGACTGTTCCTCACGGACAAGAGCCGGCACTCCGCTTCCATGAACAAAGTATTCCGCTGTAAAACCGGCTCCGTCAGGAGACATTTCAGCAGACAGGGGACGGAAGTCTCCCAATTCATCAGAAGAAATGTATGTCACCTTGTCCTCACCTAACAGATTCCTGATTCCCTGCAATACAGTAATTTCATATACAGACTCCACCCATGAGCTGCCTCCCATGCCTCCAAGACAGAAGTGCTTGTCGGCATTCGGTCCGATTACCAAAATGTTTTTCTGTTTCCTGATGTCCATAGGAAGAGCGTGATCCCTGTTCTTCAGCAGGACTATTCCCTGTCTGGCAACCTCAAGTGCAGTCTGATGATGTTCCGGGGTAGAAATGGCGGCTCCTATAGTCCTGTCCTCGCGGTCCAGGATACCGATATAGTCGTAGACACGCAGGATTCTGCGCACCTTGTCATCCAGAACATCCATCGAGACACGGTTTTCCTTCACTGCATTCAGCAGCGCTGTGCCGAATCCGCAGTCATCTCCTCCAGGCATGGAGACATCCAGTCCAGCAAACGCGGCCTTTTCTGTCGATCGGGTCTGAAGCCAGTCTGTCATAATGAATCCCTTGAATCCCCAGCGGTTTTTCAGTATGTCAGTCTGCATCTTGCGGCTGTCGCTCACAAACTCATAGTTCATGCCGTTGGCGGAAGTCATTATAGTCTGCACATCAGCCTTTTCAACGGCCGCCTTGAATGCAGGAAGATAAATTTCATGCATAGTGCGGTCATCGATAACCGACATATAGAAATTGCGGTTGTTTTCCCTGTTATTGCAGGCATAATGTTTCAGACATGCCGCCACACCCTGGCTCTGAATACCTTTCACCTGAGCCACGGTCAAGGCACTGTTCAGGAAAGGATCTTCGGTGTAATACTCAAAGAAACGTCCGCACAGAGGGTCACGAAGGATATTGCACGCTGGACCAAGCAGAATGCTTCGGTTCATGGCACGCAGTTCCTCACCCATGACACTGCCGGCACGCTCCACGACTTCAGGATCCCATGTCGCACCAAACATTATACCTGACGGAAAGGCTGTGGTGCCTGCATGCCCGTTCGGCCCCCTCGGTCCATCACACCATCCCACGTCTGGTATTCCGAGCCGTGGAACGCCTTTGAAACAGGAGAATCCTCCTGAGCATAAGGACACTTTCTCTTCCACTGTAAGAGCCGAAATAATTTCTTCTATTTTCTGTTCCCTGTCCTGCGCATGCATACAAACGGTCACGGACAATAACAGCATACAGACACACCATAGTCTGCTTGTATTCTTTCTTATGTCACCCATATGATAATCTGATTTAATAATCTATCTCTTCTATAACTACAGGCCCCACCAATCCAGAACTTTGCAATTGGGAGAAAGCATTCCATGGATTGCATGGAGACCATGTAAGACGGTCCTCAGGAGCAAGCGCACAGTCCCCGACAAGCCTGTTCATCCAGGTATTCACAACACTCACCTCAATATTATTGACACCGGCATGTACATAATCTGAAATGTCAATCCTGTATGGAGCCGTCCAGACGCCACCGGCCTCTTTACCATTGACTTTCACTTTAGCCATCACCATCACATTTCCCAAATTTATGAAAAGCGGAGAAGAAAGGGCATCAGGCAAGACAAAATCCGTCTGATATATGACCTCTCCGGAATAGTGCCTTATCTGTTCAATGTCACTTTTGCTCCAGTCAAAAAGCCGGTCAGCTACAATGGGAGAAGCAGGTCCGCGCTGAGCCGGGTCAAACGTCAGTGTCCAGGGACCGGACAATTCAGTTACAGTCCGTAGGGCAAGATAGTTGGAGCTATATTTCATGGTCTCATTTTCCGCGGACATGGAAGGAACTGCAAACACGATGAATGCGCTTTCCAGCTGTTCCAGTTCAAGAGGCACAGTCGTTGTTTCACCGTCATCTTCATATATGGGCAATGTCCTGACCGAACCGTCTACCGGATTCCACAATTCGGGCTGGCGTCCGGATATGCGGAAAGACGGAGAGAAAACGATCTTTTCGGACGACTGATTGGCAATAAAATAGATATCTGTTTCCTTCATCCGGCGATGGCAATAGACAACAGGGAGCTCTTCATCAAGCACACAGTCAGGAATACAGTGTATTGCCGACAACACTTCTTCCATATCCATACCATCGAAAACCAAGCCCTTGCCGAACTGCCTGCACTGTTTTTTCACGCCATCTGCATCTCCCCACATAAGGTCAGCGGTTTTCCGGAGCATACGGTCAGCGTCAGGATAATTCTGATAACTTGGAGAACGTTCTGGCCGAGGTCCGAGGATGATGCCGCCGTTGGCTACCAGTTCCTTCAGTTTCTCCAGAAGTTCAGGACGCATGGTTTTCTGAGGAGGCAGCACCATCATACGGTAGGATGTACCGTGAGGAAGCGTAAGCAGTCCGTCCTTCACTGTCATGTCGCGCAAGATGACTTCAGCATTGATATAGTCAAACTGATAGCCCTTAGGCAGGGCAGGCTGCATAATTCCTGTCATCTTAGGAGTATCCTCACCAATGAAATAGCATACGTCAGCCACATTCAATCCCTGCTGCAGCATAAAATTGCAGCGTTTCAGATAATCGGTAAACAGGTCCAGGTGCGAGTACCATGTATTGTTACGGTTAAACTCGTTGCCATACCATGTATTCAGGCCAGGGCGCCTGTATTCCGGTTTCTGAGAAATATAGACATGCAGCAGACTGTTGTTTACACCCTCTGAAAAGAATAGGTCTCCACGTTGTTTCATCAATTCCGGATATCTGCTGTAGGCATTTCCTCCACAGGTGAAAGATTCAGAAGAAACTTTCTGTTTACCATAGATATGGGCACAGGAAGAGGCAGCACGGTTCTCCACATTCCCCAGGTCACCTTCGCTCCAGAATTCACCTGCCACTTCGTCCGCCTGACCTCCATATTGGAGGAATTCTCCCATAAAGCCCCAATGACCGTAGTTTTCCAGCCAGGTAGCAAGACCATATTGATGACTCAGGCGCGTCAATTCGCCTACGTGATTATAAGACAGTTGTTCGGCAACCAGTTTACGCATATCCCACAGGAAGCGGTCGGAGGCATCTTGACTCTCTACCACTGTGCCTTCGTAGACAGGGAGGAAAGGAATGGCGCTATAGCCATACTTGTGTTCGAATGAGACAAGGAAATCGTCTGTAAAGTTCTGTCCTCCCACTTCATAGCTGTCTGCTACCACCACTTTCCAGGTCTTGCGGTCTTCGGCAGGAATACGTCTGTATATCTCACCGATGAAAGCGTCGAAGTGTGCCTGCAAGTGAGTCTTGCTCATCTTGTCCACTTCCAGCCCCAATCCGTCTCCCTCTAAGGCGGGGGAATTGGTGACATAGGTGGGCAGCATGCCGGTACGTACAATTTCCCATTCACCCTGCGGGGCGTCCCACAAAAGCGTGTCTCCCTGCAAGAAGGCGGAAATGTCCGTCACCTGGCAGGCGTGTACCGACAGGGAAGCATCGTCCGCTTCGGCCTGCACCGGCCACTGGTACTCTTTCCAGTAAGGCAGAGGCTCCTGAAACATCTTGGCAAATGTCTTCTCTTCAAAATTCTCCACCACAGGCAGGGAAGAGAGAGTAATCTCCTGAAAGCCGCAACCTGGATTCAGACCGGTGAATTCCAACCGGAACTCCTTGCCCGTTGTGGCGGGAAACGAGACGGAGACCGGAGCGTAAGGTTCAAAGCCCACATCCAAACGGTCCCTGCGCCGGTCTATCCGGAAACTCTTTACCTTTTCATAGCCGCTCTCTCCCTTTACCGACAAAACCGCCTGTGCGAAAACAGGAACGGGCAAAGGATGACAACGGAGACTGCGGAGGGTCACCGCAGTGTCTGTCCGGAAGTCAAGGGAGACATCGGATTGTGTAAAGCGTACCTCTGTTGCCGGATGAAGAGTCACGTCTTTCGCTTTTAAAGAAGGATAGGCAAGTACTCTTACATCCTGAAAGTCCGGTGAGGGCTTAGGGAGAGGAAGCCGCACCGCCTGCCCGCCAGACAAACGGGCGCGGACGGATGTCAGGCGGCGCATCGACTGCTCCGGTCTGACCCACTCACCTCCCGCCTGGCTCCAGCCGGCGGAATTGAATATACCGATTTCGATATCCAGCTCTGCGGCTTTCTTCAAGGCTGCATGCAGAATCTCCCACCATTCGTCCGACAGAAAACGGACATCACCCGTAGGCACTTCGTAGGGTTGCAGTCCGATGTTGGCAATAAAGGCACGGTTGATGCCCGCTGCCTTCATTGATTCCAAATCGGCGACAACACCCTCTTTGGAAATATTGCCGGAAAGCCAGTGCCAGTAAACGGTGGTCTGGATAGAATCCGGCAAGTCAGTAAATCCGTTGCGGAGTTCATTGTAGCCCACAGTCCTGCCAGGTGGTCTGCAGGCGAACAAAGACAATCCTAAAGCGGCAAGGAAAATTATTTGTATAAATTTGCTCATATTGCTTTCAAATGAATCTTTTCATTTTCCGAAATGGTAAGTACCCGAACTCAATTCCACCTGCCAATACGCCTCCTGCGAAGTTATTCCACGGATACCTTCTGCCTGTACCGGCTTCTCGGGATGCAACGCTACGGGAAGATAAAGAGTGGCGGAGCAGTTGGCGGGAATGGTCACCGTCCACGACAGGCTGTCGCCATTACGCTCCCATTGACTGCCAATAATACCGGAAACGGAGTGATAAGTGGCGGAAACACGTCCGAGTCCGTCAGGGAAACATGGTTTCATCTCGATGTGGCGGAAACCGGTGGAACCCTCGGCATTTTTGATACCGGCAAGGTTCTCGTAATACCAGATAACCAAATCTCCAATCAGCATCACGTGATTGGCGGAATTCATATCCGGTGCCGCCGTGTCGCCGTTCCAAAGTTCCCAGATGGTGGTGGCTCCTCTTTTTGCCATGTATCCCCAGCTCGGATAAGTGTCCTGCGTCGCCAGTTTATAGGCTAGGTCCTGACGGCCGTACTTGGTCAGGCAGCGCATCAGATACTGGGTACCGACTACGCCTGTACTGACATGCCCGTCACGTTCCACTTCGTTTTTTTCTACGATACTGTCGAGCACCCGTTGTTCGTAGCCTTCGGGCACTAAGCCATAGTAAAGGGGAAGCAGGTTGCCTGTTACGGCATTATTACCATATTGAGCGGTTTCGTAATTAAACAGATGACGGTTAAGTCCCTCTTTCAAAGAAGCTGCACAAGACAGATAGCCTTCCGTATCTGCCGGATGCCCTGCCAGTTGGGCGAAGTCCGCCATCAGGTGCAGGATATGCCAGAAGACGGTGGTACTCAATATGCGGCCGTCCGGCTTGCGGGCGGGGTCGTTTGAGAAGATCAGTTCCAATGATTCGGGTGGCAGGCACCAGTCACCAAAGACGTCACGGATGACCAGCCCGTCCTGCACATATAGACGAATAATAAGTTCCACCCAACGCTTCATCGAAGGATAGTGCTTTATGATGCCGACTTTGTCATTGAAGCGACGGTACACCATATCGGCAGCAAAGATGTAGGCACCGGACCAGGTAATATCATCTGCCCGATCGTTCCAATATTGAGGACATACCACTGATATCCAGCCACTTTCATCTTGCGAGCATTCAATATCCTGAAGCCACTTGCGGTAGAGCAGGCAGTTGTCGAAGATGAAGCTCTCGCCCCAGCAGCCCGTGGTGCGGTCGCCCATCCATCCGTGGCGCTCGTCGCGCTGCGGACAGTCGGTGGGCATGTTGCGGTAGTTGCCGCGTATGCCCCAGTAGGCGTTGCTGTACACTTGGTTGATGACGCTGTTGTCGGTCTCAAACGTGCCGATGGTCGCCATATCGTCATAGAGCACTTCCACTTCGAGATCGTTCACTTCCGGCATTTCCGTCAGTCCGTCCAGTTCAATGTAGCGGAAGCCATGGAATACAAAGGCAGGCTTCCAGGTGTATTCACCGTCAGCTGCGGCAGTGAACAGGTCCGTAGCCTTTGCCGAACGGAGATTTGCCACATAGAGCGTACTGTCGGAATTGAGAAGTTCGGAAAAGCGCATGGTCACCACACTGTCTTTCCGGGCGGTGAAGGTGGCGTTCAGACGTCCGACCATGTTCTGTCCCATGTCCACCAGGTATTTGCCCGATGGCATCCGGGTGATACTGGCCGGACGGACACGCTCCATCGCCCGGATAGGCGGGCAAGGCTGCGCACACAGCTGTCCGGCAGGAGCGGAAACAACATCCGCCGGCTGCCAGCCGGTGTCGTCATAGCCGGAACGGTTCCAGCCGGGGAGTTCCTTGCGGGCGTCATACTCCTCACCATCGTATTCGTTGTTGGCTATAATCGGACCTTTGGAGGTCACTTTCCAGCTGCCGTCGGTCACGACTGCCTGACGGCTGCCGTCCTCATACTCCACTTCCAACCGGGCAAGCAGGCGGGGAAGACCGAAACCGGCGATAGGCTTGCCCTGGGCACGAAGCCAGAAATAACGGCCGTTGCCGAGAATCACGCCTAAGGTATTGTCACCCTTATTCAGCAGACGGGTGACATCGTAGGTGTTGTAATAGACCAACTTACTATAAAAAGTAAGCGCAGGTGCCAGAAAATCATCACCGATACGTTCACCGTTCAGATAGGCTTCGTACGCGCCAAGCCCGCTGATGTAAAGCATAGCGCGGCGGATGTCCTTCTGTCCGCCGGCAAACTCCTTGCGCAGGTAGCGGGCGGCAAGACGGGTGTACAGGCTGTCCTGATTCTCGCCCGGGTTGGAGAGCCGGTCCTCGCCGATCCATTCGGCTTGCCAACGGTCTGCATCAATGGCAGTGGAGAAACGGTGTGCCTTGCTCCAGGAGGTGGTACCCTCATCCGTATAGGCACGGACCTTCCAATAATAGTCAGTGCCCTGCTCCAAAGCCTGCCCGTCGTAGGATGCCTGCATGGCATCAGAGGCTACCTTGCCGCTGTTCCAGACTAAAGAGGATTCCGAATTCAGTCCTTCAGGGGTAGTGGCGACCCTGATTTCGTAGGCGTTCTGTTCCACTCCTTTCCGGTCGGAGTCCAAATGCCATGAGAAGACAGGATGCGGGACGGAAACACCCAAAGGCGTTTCCTGCATCTCAAGACGCGGGCATTCCAGACGGACAGCATCCGAACATCCAGTTGCTATACAAATGTACAGCAGAACACACAATAGTTGTATCTTTTTATATGTCATAGATTCCAATCAATGCTTATGTAAGTTATTGCAATTCAATGGTCAGTTGTTGGCACTCAATGTAAAACGGCGGCGTTCCAAACGTTGGCTGTCGGGACCTACCATCACTTCAAAATCTCCCGGTTCGCAAACATATTGCAACTCCGTGTTGTAGAACTTAAGCAGTTCCGGGGTGAGGGTGAAAGTCACTTCCTTCGATTCCCCTTTCTTCAAATGGATACGTTGGAAACCTTTCAGCTGTTTCAGCGGGCGGGAGATACTTCCCACCAGGTCGCGGATATACAACTGTACGATTTCATCCCCGTCATAGTCGCCAGTATTCTTCACGGTGACGGACACTTCAATGCTTCCCTGTTCCGTCATGCGGTCGGCACTCAGGGTCATGGGCGAGTATTCGTAGGTGGTGTAGGACAGGCCGTAACCGAACGGATAAAGCGGTGTGTTGGGGACATCCAGATAAGCACTTGTGAACTTGACAAACTTGCTGCCTTCCGCCAACGGCCGGCCGGTGGGCAGTTCGTCATAGTGGATAGGAATTTGTCCTACGTTGCGCGGGAAGGAAGCCGTCAGCTTGCCCGAAGGATTGACATCGCCAAACAGGACATCGGCAATGGCATCACCTGCCTCACTGCCCGGGAACCAGACATTAAGGATGGCAGGCACGTGTTCCGTCTCCCAGTCCATCACCACGGGACGCCCCATGAAGTAAACCAATACCACCGGTTTGCCCGTATTCAACAAGCGTTCGAGCAAAGCCCGCTGGGAGGCAGGAAGGGTCAGTTCCGAACGGCTGCTGCTCTCACCGCTCATCATCTCGTGCTCGCCGAGGAAAGCTACTATGACATCCGCCTGTCCGGCTACACGGACAGCCTCATCCGTCTCTTCCAGTGTGCCGGGCTGCCATTTGAAATCCTGGCCCTTGTCCAATAGATAATTCTGCATCTGTCCGGCATCGGCATCATCCTCAAATCCACAACCACGGGCATAAAGCAATTCTACATTTTCTCCCACTGCCTTGCGGAAAGATTCTAAAATTGTAGCATATTTCTCGGTAGCACCTGGAAAACTCCAGGTGCCTTGAATTTCTTTCCTGTCATTCAGAAAAGGACCGATAAGTGCCACTTTTCCTTCTTTCTTCAGCGGAAGGAGCCGGTTCTCGTTTTTCATCAGCACGAAGGTCTCCGTTGCCAACTGTCGGGCAGCATCACGATGTTCCTGTGTATACATCTGCTTCGCAGGACGGGAGACATCGCAGTATTTATAAGGGTCTCCGAACAGGCCCAGATCATATTTGGCTTCCAGAATCCGGCGGCAAGCTTTGTTGATCTGTTCTTCCGGCACACGTCCTTCTGCCACAGACTTTTCAAGAGTACGCATAAATGCTTCCGACCCCAAGTCCATGTCCAGTCCGGCATTGACAGCCAAAGCTGCCACATCTTGTGTATCTCCCATACCATGCGCACACATCTCCTGAACGGAGCTGGCATCGCTTACTACAAAACCGTCAAATCCCCAATCGTTGCGCAACAGTCCGGTCAGCAGCCACTTGTTGCCGGTTGCCGGTACACCATCTACTACGTTGAATGCACTCATTACAGAACTTACACCGGCATCAATGGCTGCCTTATAAGGTGGCATATACTCATTATACATGCGCAGACGACTCATGTCCACGGTATTGTAATCACGACCTGCATCCGGTGCCCCATATAGTGCAAAATGCTTGACACATGCCATCATTTCGTCGTTACGACGGTAAGTGTTGTCGCCCTGATAGCCACGCACCATGGCTTCTGCAATCCGCGAACCCAGGAAAACATCTTCTCCCGAACCTTCGGACATGCGCCCCCAACGGGCATCCCGACAGATATCCACCATAGGCGAATAAGTCCAGCAGATACCATCGGCACTCGCCTCAATGGCAGCAATACGGGCTGAATTCTCTATAGCCTCCATATTCCAGCTGCAAGACAGCCCTAAAGGAATGGGAAACATCGTTTCATAACCATGAATCACATCCATTCCGAATATAACCGGAATGCCCAAACGGCTTTCCTTAACGGCAATTTCCTGTATCTTCCGGATGCTGTTCACTCCTTTCAAGCTCAGAATTCCACCGACTTCTCCCTTTCGGATCCGTTCGGCAATGTCACTGCTCACAATCGGTCCGGTGTAAATATCTCCTGCACCGCAAAGGTTCAGCTGCCCGATTTTCTCGTGAAGTGTCATCTTCGACATCAGATTGTCAATGAAACGGTTCTTCTTCACATCCGAAGAAGATGGAGAGGCAGCTATGCTTTCCGCACAAAATAATCCTGTTATCAATACTATAGAGACAGTCTTACGCAAAACATTCATATTCTTTTCCTATTTATCATCATATTGTACATAAAGGAAAGCTATATTCTATTTCCCTGGACGCAATTTGATATTCCTTATCTCAAACTTCACAGGCCCAATCTTATCAGATGTAGGTTCCGTACCGAAAATAAAACGATACTGGCTGTCCGCTGTCCCCCATTTCACAGGCAAGGTCTCAATATCTCCGCTTATGTCAAATGAAACCGTTTTCCATTCATCGCTTGCCTGCAATGTTCCTTTGCCTTTATAATTCTGTGCAATTGTTTCCCATTCGAACGGATAATAGAGAAGTATAAGTTCGAAACTGTCAGCGCACTTATATTGGAAAGTCAGCGACAAGTCATTCCTGCGGATACTGCTGCCTAACGGTTCCCAGATGATGTAACGTTCGGCTGCAGCTGGATCAATCCACAATATATAGCTATACTCGTCTACAGTCTCCACCTTGTCAATACCCACTGTTCCTTTATCAAAGAAGGCAGGTTTATCCCTATCAGGATCGTACCATATGGATATGATGTCTCTCGGGTCAACAATAGACGAAACCGTTATCTTCCGGGACGGAGTCTTGTTCCCGTCCGCCACGTTCTGTGCATATATTGTAAACTCAGTTTCCCCAAACGCCAGATCTGAAACCGCAAAACTTCCGGAAGCTGTCGCATCCACTTCTTCATCCATCGTAAAGCCAAGACCATTGATATAAGAGAGATGCAATGTCACTCCCACTGCAGTCTCATTGATCCAGGAAAGCTGTGCACCGGCCTCTGTCGCTTTCATGTTGACAGACTCCATGACATATGCTGCGGCACCTGCACAATCCTGCGGCCTTCCTTTAACCTTCACTGGGGAAGAAAATGCTCCGCTCACGCCATAGGCTGTCAGCGTAAATTCATATTCTTCCGTATCAGTAAATCCTGTTATAAATGCAGATGTCACATTGTCTTCATCCGCACTGTACCGGCTGACCTTTTTATTCACAGTTTCCCCCTCCGCATTCCTGTATGAAAGCAAAGTATAATAATAGTCTTCAGCAACAGGATTTCTCCACTTCATGACAACCGACCCTATGAAAGGCGTACATTCAACCTCCGTAACCGGATCAATTGTCACATCCGTACGTCCGCTGCAGGCAGACAACAGCAGCAAGATGCCGGCAAAATATAAAACATGCTTTTTCATGATTCTTTCCTTTGATATATACATAATGAATTACCACCCGGGATTCTGCCAATCCGCACCGGTATACTCTTTCATTTTATCCACTTCCGACCGGTTTATCGGAAACATCAGATATTTGTCCGAGTCAGTATTCCGCTCCATAAGCTTAATGCGGGTGTAGGTATAAGAATTGTCAAGAGCCCTGTCAATCTTCATTCCTGTCACAAATCCGTCAGTCTCATGCAGAATCTTCCAACGGCGCACATCGAAGAACCTGTGTTCTTCAAAAGCAAGTTCTACGCGGCGTTCATTACGGTATCTTTTACCGAATGCGTCTTTAGACAGTCCGCGCGGAAGGCCCGGCATACCTGCACGGGCACGGACAACATCCACCGCTGCCCTGGCTGAGAGCGGGTTGCCTCCGACAGTTGATTTCACATTGATATCCGGTCCTTTTGCCTGATAGGCCGCCTCCGCAAAGTTCAGATACAGTTCCGCCAGACGGAAGATGCGGATGAAACCATCTCCATCTATCTCAATACCGGAACGGTAGTTATTGAACTTACGCATATAATATCCGGTACGTGTATAACGTATATCCACCCGGTCTTCCGATATACCGCAATTTCCTCCCACATAGGTCTCCACCAACTCCATACGGGTATCCAAATAGCGTCGCGCCCCGTTATAGTAGACAGATGCATATAAACGCGGGTCACGGTTGGCATAGGGATCATCTATCCTATAGAGAGTGTTGTTCCTGTTATAGTTAGGCTCCAGATGGTCTGAATCAAGATAAGGACGGTCAAGGTCCAATACCGGTTGTCCGTCTATGGTTTCATACGCATCAACCAGTTCCTGGGAAGGTCCGGCACCGGCTTTTTCCATTCCACGTGTAATCGGTGTTCCTGCCCACTTCCAGACATTTGTACGGGCACCGGACTCATATATAGTCTCTTTGTCCCATGAACGGCTTGGGTCCGAGCGTGTGAAAAAGTAATATTCGTAAGCATTGTTTGCCACCGTAGCAGAAGGCTTGGTTTCATACAGTCTGAATCCATGTACCAGACACTGGTCCAGAGCCTCTTTGGTTATTTCTGTCGCCACATCCCAAGTGTACTTGCCGGTTCCGTCATTCCACAACGGACTGGCGGCATAAAGTGCCGTCTGCGACATCACGGCGTATGCAAAGGCACGTGTTATCTTCCCACGTTCCGAATCGTTGATATTCCAGCGGAAGCCGAAGTTTCCTGTCGGAACTTCTGTTTCCAGCGCCTTGCGGCATTCTCCGATGATAAAATCTGCACACTCTTCAAACGTAGACCGCCTGTCCGCCGTATAGTCATGCCCTGTCCCATACGGGATTGTCAGCAGCGGCACTCCGCCATAACGTTTTATCAGCTGCAGATAATAATATGCACGTGCCACCTTCACCTGGGCTATCCAGCCATCCTTCTCCTCCTTGCGAAAATCATAAGTCGCGACTTCCGGGTCATTGATATAGAGAAGGAAAGTATTACATTTCCGTATACCGGCATAATAATGCGCCCACACATCACCCAATGGATTATAATTGGATGAAGTAAACCCGTTGTACCAGTTGGAAATGTTTCCGTCTGCATAATCGCTGGCATCCTGCGCCTCGTCACAGAAAGAAGCAAGAGGACTGTTGTCATAAGTAAACCCCACCTGCTGTATATGGCTTGTGCAGTTGTTGTAGTAGTTTATAGTACGTTCATAATTACTGAAAATATCCTTGTAAGATACACGGCCGTCCGACCTGATATCCAAATCGGCACATCCTGAACCTATCAATACACAGCCTACCAATATTGACAATCTGATTATTTTTTTCATTACATTCATATAATTAAAAAGTTAGGCTCAATCCGACATTATACACCCTGTAAGGCTGAAATTTATCAATCGCCCCCACCTCCGGGTCAATATATTTTGAACGCATTTTGTCAAAAGTGAGCAGGTTATGGCCGCTCAATGAAAAACGGATATCTTCTGCACCTATTCTTCTGGAAATGGATTTAGGCAAGGTATAGGATATCTCCACATTTTTCAGACGGCAATAAGAGCCGTCCCATACAAAGAATTCATTCGTCTGATGGTTGGTGGATCTGTTCAGGGACAATGCAGGATATTCTATTTTCTCCCCGTTGTTCCAGCGCTCCGGTGTCCATGCATGCTGATGGATATCGGTAAACACTCCAAGATATGCGTTTTCATAGACTCCGGTTCCGCCTACAACTGTTGACACTTTGCTGACACCCTGGAACATCAGGCTGAATTCCAAGCCTTTCCACCTGAATCCTGCTGAGATACTGTAGCTTTCACGAGGAATGGCTGAATATCCTATCGGTGCCATATCCTTCTCATCAATCACTTTATCACCATTCAAATCCTGATAGATAAAGTCACCCACACGAGGGGTGCAGAAATCATAGGTCAGCCCTTTAGCATCCAGCTCTTCCTGGAAATTGAACATACCGTTGCCGTTGCTATAGTCAATGAGATACCCCCACACCTGTCCAAGCGGATAGCCTTCAGTACGGCAACGATAGTAATAGTCTTCTGAATAAGGAGTTTCGTTGACGCTGATGACTTTGTTCTTGTTGAAGCTGAACGCCCCTCCGACAAAGAAAGACCATTCTCCATTCAGATGTCTACTGTACATGGCTTCCACTTCATATCCATGATTCTCCATCTTTCCCTGGTTGGTGCGCGGATAATTGCCGAGAGCGACGCCCTGATATTCAGGAATCTTGCCGGAACTGTTTATCAGCATATTGTCACAGACAGACTTATACCAGTCAAACGACACTGTCAGCCCGTTGAACAGCCCCAGGTCAAATCCATAATTCTGTTTCTGCATCTTCTCAGCCGTCAGATTAGGGTTACCTTTCAGACCTTCATTTCCATTTATATCAATATAGTCAAGATAAAGGAAACGGTCCTCACCCAACTGGTCATTGGCAGTAATGCCAAATGAAGCCCTCAGTTTCAGGTTGCTCAACCAGTCAAGGCCGGACATAAACGGTTCGTCAGAAACGACCCATGCACCAGAAACTGCAGGAGTCGCGATATAGCGTCTGTCCGGATGAAACTGTTCTGAGCCGGAATACCCCACATCAGCCTTGATGAAATACCGGTTCTTATATCCATAGGTAGCAGTAAATCCGAGGCTTTCACGTTTATATGGCAGATTGCTCTTCTGCAGTTCCTGATTAAGATAGAAGATATAGCCCATAGCATTGACACTATGATCTCCGAATACACGGCTATAGTTGATATTCGCATACAGATTCAGATTATAGTCCATCGTTGATGCCTTGCCATATGCGAGAGGAGTATTGGTATCAGCCCCCTTCTGGATAAAGTACAGTCCGTTCATATCCTTGGTACGAATATAACGTTCAAAATTCTGTGTCGTGGCAGTCTGGTTAAGCGCATTGGTCTGATAGGCCATAAGGCCTCCTATGGAAAGCCCCTTTGTCAGAAAGCCCATGTCCAGATTCAATCCGGCCTGAGCCGTGATATTGATTGAAAGGTTCTTTATATACCCAGAGCGGTTCAACATTCCGTACACCGGAAAGTGCTCATCTTCGTGAGTCACCACCTGACCTCCATTTTCATACCCGTCACCATTGGGAGTCAACGGACCATACATGGTAGGAGGCAGTGTAAACAAATGACTGTAGATGTCGGAATTTCCGAATCCGGTAGTCTTTTCATTCTTAAGGTTTCCTGCCAGACGGAGGAAACCGCTCAGGTAAGAATTGAACTTAACATCCACATTGGACCTGAAATTAAACCAGTCGTTGCACGGCTGAGGATTGTATTTCCTATCCGGTTCATCGGTTGTCTTGAAAGGAGACTGCTGATGCAGATAATTGACATTCGCAAAATACTGCACTTTTTCATTGCCGCCCCGGACTGTTACTCCGGCACGGGACATCAGTGTCATCGGACGCACAAACATACTGTACCAGTCATTGTCAGGGTAAAGTTCGTTGCCGCCTGCCTGAAACCGTTCAGTATCCAATCTGGAGAATTGGGAGTAGTTTCCCAATCCGTCATTGTATCCGGCCTGATTCCTGAGATTCACATATTCTCCCGAGCCGTAAAGATGAGGGTAGCGTGTCATCTGCTGGAAGGACTGGTCGTATGTGACCATCACTTCGGCTTTGCCGGCATATCCGCGTTTTGTCTTGATTGATATCACACCGTTGGCTCCCTGAATGCCATATAGGGACAACACGGCAGCGTCTTTCAGAACTGTAACGGATTCGATTTCGTCCGGCGTTATATAGGCATAATTCGTATTCGGGCACAGAATTCCATCCAAGATTATCATCGGTGTAGTTCCGTTGATTGTTGAAATACCGCGCACCCACCATGACATACCTATAGATTCCGTACCGTATGCCCCTCTTGAGAGTTCCATATCGGTCTCTTTAGTAGTAAGACCCGAAAAACGTCCTACAAATGTGCGTGGCAGTCCTGCTTCCGGAGTTTTTTTCAGTTCAGCCCCTGAAACTCTTGACACGGCTCCTGTAACTGCTTTCTGCGGCAAAGATATATATCCCAGATCAATCATTTCCTCGCCATCCGGGACCTCTGGACCGGCTGAGACGGTCTCCTGTCCACGGATTGCAGCAGCCGGGACAAACAGGCAGACAGCCATGGCATATACGGAGATTCTATTCTTTATATAACTCATATTCTATTGTTCTCTATTTATACTTTTGTTACCAACCCGGATTCTGCCAGTTCACGCCTGTCACAGCTTCCATCCGGGCCGCTTCTTCCACCGGAAGCGGCAGAAGCAAATCACGCATGTCGCATCCGCCACGCTCCTTTGTCCAGATGTTATACCTGACATACCCTACTGTTGCATTATTCTGACGGACAGGACGCATACCGGTCAGCCAACTACAGGTGGCCTTCAGATTTCCATCTGGTTTCTGCCAGCGGCGTAAATCAAAATAACGGCACTCCTCCCAGGCAAGTTCCACCTGACGTTCATTACGCACACGGCAAATCATATCCTCCTTAGACAGCCCTGCAGGCAGTGCAGGCATACCGACCCTCGCACGGATTTCATCTACAGCATCCTTCGCTTCGGCCAGATGACCGGCTTCCGCAGCAGCCTCTGCATAATCCAGTATGATTTCAGCCAGACGGAAGTATTTCCAGGGAGGAGTCTGAACCTCAAACTGCGAACCTCCGCTCGCCCCAGGCTGCACAAATTTGCAATGATAGTATCCGGTGCGGGTAAAATCATCTACAGAAGTAGTCAGGTCAATTGCATTCTCCCCGCCTTCAAAAGTCTCCACAACTCTCCGGATACCCTGATACATATAGCTGGCACCATTATACAATATGGTCTCCCCCATTCTCGGGTCACGGTTTTCATAAGGGGAAGATTCCTTATACATTGAATTGTCTTTATTGAAATTAGGCTGCAGGTGCCTCTCATCCGAATAAGGATTATGCAAATCCAATACAGGTTCGCCGTCAACCGTGTTGAATGCATCAACCAGTTCCTGCGTAGGGCATGTACCTGCAGAGTAAGTCTGGTCAAGCCCACTTCCGATATAGCCGACATGCCATACGAAGCATGTATGTCCGTCCTGTTGCCAGATGGTCTCCTTGTCGCGTGGCTCTGCACTATAATCAGCAGTCTGGTTTATCAGCTGACGAAAAGCAGCTGCCTTGCCGGTTCCGAAAGTGTTAGGATCAGTACATACTTTAAAAAGTTCGTATCCATTCTCCTTCAACTGGGCGACAGCTTCACGGTTACATGTATATGCCTCTTCCCAATAATCCTGTCCTTCATTGAACAACGGGCTTGCCGCAAACAGGAGCATTTTGGACTTGATAGCCCAGGCCAGTGCCTTGGTAGCCCTCAAAGCCTCCGATGTTGAAGTCAGCCTCCAAGGCAAGTTCTCGGAATAGATAGCGGCATCGCAATCTTCTTCAATGAATTTGACCACCTCGTAGACCGGCTCGCGCTTCAGCACGGAAAAATCCGCGTCAAAGTCAACTGTTTCCTTTAAAATCGGCAGTTTGCCGAACCATTTTATAAGTTCCGAATAAAAATAGGCACGCATGACATGCGCTTCAGCACGGTATCTATCCCGTTCCACTTCACTGCGCACTGCTGCATCATCAATATGTTCCAGGAACTGGGAACACAGCCTGATCTGCGTCCAATAGCGTCCCCAATAATTATTGGTATTCCATAGCCAGTCCTGTTCACCTCCCAGCCAGGCATCCCTAAGCGGATGGTCGGAAGCGGATTCCTTGCCTGCATATATCAGACCTGCTGTTTCATTCGACCCATCCCATGAAGTCCAGCCGTCATCACTCAAAGCCGTCGGCGCAGGAGTCCACCCCCAATAGAAATAGCCTTTCCGAGGAAGATTCGCATAACAGGAATTCAGGAATGCCCCCACTTTGTCCGGGTCAGAAAAGACTTCTTCCAACGTCAATGTTCCGTCAGGGGCAACATCAAGCACATCCGAACACGAAGCCAAGCCAGTCAAGGCCGCAACAGAAGAGACCAGTAAATATTTAAATTTCATATAATTATTCCTTTTATTAAAAAGTGACATTAACGCCAAAGTTTATCATCTTGGTCAACGGATAGTTCACCTCCCAGTTCTGTTCAGGGTCAATCGCATCTGTCTTGATCTTCTTCCAGGTCAGCAAGTTATTTCCATTGATATAGAAGCGTATCCTGGACAATCCGGCTTTCTTCAGCAATGACTTGGGAAGAGTATATCCCAGCTCTATATTTTTGAGGCGCAGAAAACTTCTGTCCATAATGAAATAATCGTTAGCTATATGGTTGGTATTTGCCACTGCACCCAAGGCAGGATACTCTATCTTCTCCCCATTGGCATAACGCTCCGGAGTCCACGCATGAAGATGTACATCAGTATAGATACCTTCAGTACCCAATTCCGTAGCTCCCCAGCTGTTGTACAGACGTGAAGCCTGTCCGATACCCGAAAGAAGGAAGGAAAAATCAATACCATTCCACTCCACAGTTCCTGACAGTCCGTATGTTATACGCGGCACGTCAGTATATCCGATAGGGGCCATATCCTTTTCATCGATTATCGCATCTCCATTAAGGTCCTGATACTTGAAATCTCCCAGACGCGGTGTACCGATTTTATACATTGCTTTCGCTTCTTCCAGTTCCTCTGCCGTATTGATATACCCGTTTCCATTGCTGTAGTCTATCAGGTAACCGAACTGCTGTCCGATACTGTAGCCAGTCTTACGGTAACGGTATCTATAGTCTTCGCTCAAAATGGCCTCATCCATATTGCGCTGCTCATTCCTGTTATATGCAAAGTTGCCTTTGACAGAGAAGAACCACCCTGACCCGAGCCGCTTCTGGTAGCCTGCCTCAAGTTCAAATCCCTGATTGACAACGACTCCCATGTTCACTTTCGGAAGATTGGCGATAGCAACCCCCTGCAATTCCGGAACTGTACCACGGACAATCAGGATATCCTTACGGTTTTCCATGAAATAATCCAATGAAAATGAAAAGTCATGAAACAGTTTAAGGTCAATACCGTAATTCTGCTTGTATGCAACTTCCCAAGTCAGAGCTTCATTTCCGAGTTTTCCCATATTGACAGACTGTCCGAGCCCTAAAGAAGGGACAAAACCACTTCCCATTGAGATATTCGTCAGATACAGAAAACGCTCATTACCCAATTTGTCATTACCTACCTTACCATACGAAGCCCTCAGCTTAAGATAAGTCAGGATATTGTTGTCACGCAGGAAAGACTCGTTGCTTACAACCCATCCGGCAGAAACTGCAGGAAAAAGACCGAAACGATGTTTTTTGGCAAACTGTTCGGAACCGTTGTAGCCAATATTGATTTCTGCAAGATAGCGACTGTCATAAGCATATGTAACACGTCCTGAGACCCCCATCATGTTATAAGGAAGATCGGCTGCTGCATTCTGCCAGTTGTCACGCTGCAACAGCACCATGGCAGATACATCATGCTTTCCGAACTGACGGGCATAATTGATGGAATACTGCAGGTTCATATAGTATCTGGATGAGTTTGAACGTATCGGAGCACCGATAACATCCTGTTGGTTCAGTACCACGGCCTTATAATAGGATTTTTCCCCTGCATTCCGTGCCGGAGCTGCCTGATAAAGGTTAAAGAGACGGCTGGCAGTAAGGGAGGTAGAAGAAGCAGCATCAAATGCAACCATGAATTTTGTACTCAGGCCTTCCGTAATGAACCCTAATCCCCAGTCAAGTACCAATGAGGAATTCAGATTCATATTGGTACTCTCAAGATAACCGCGTCTGTTCAAGTCTCCATATTTATTGGTTTTCGCATCTGTCGTGAAAGCAGACGATACAACTTCATTGCCGGGAACTTCCGTCCCTTCCGGTGTCGTATACCCGGCAACGGTTACCGGCCCCGGAGCAGTGGGAGGAGTAGCCCACACGCGGGCAACCAGATCTGCAGTCATTGCACTTACATCTCCACCGAACAGATCGCTGCACTGCGGTGAGTTCACCTTCTCAAGATAAGATGCAAGGTTCAGTGAAAGCTTAAGGTTGGACGCAAGGTTGACATCTACATTGGAGCGGAAGTTATACCGGTCCATCTTATAGCTCGGATCGTAGCCCAACGCCTCTTTGGACTCTGTCTTGAACTGTCCACTCTGTCCTATGTAGCCGACGTTTATGAAATAATTGACTTTCTTCGTTCCACCATTCATATTGGCATTGACACGTAGCTGGGGTGCCCAGTTCTTGAAAAAGTCAGACGTGACATCACGGTCCGGATAGAAAACAGGGTCAGTACCATTCTTATACATTTCAATCATATAGTCCGTATAAGGCAATTCACCTGAGTTCCCGTCATTTCTATAGGCCTGATTACGCAAGGCTGCGTATTCCCACGAATGAATCCGGTCAATCTTTGTAGTAAATTTCTGAAGGCTGTAATCCACAGAAATACTCAGTTCCGTCTTTCCTTCCTCTCCCCTGCGGGTTGTAATCAGGATGACTCCGTTAGCACCTCTGACTCCGAACACAGCCGTTGCAGACGCATCCTTAAGGACAGTAACGGAAGCTACCTCATTAGGGTCCAAAGTGGAAATTCCCTCACGTGGTACACCATCGATCAGAATCAACGGACTCACGCCGTTTGTTGTACTGGCACCACGCAGATAAAGTGTCACATCATCAGCTCCGGGACGTCCCGAAGTCTGCATTGTGGTCAATCCTGGCAGGCGTCCGGAAAGCGCAGCCGACAAGTTTGCCTGGGAGCTTTTAAGAATGTCTTCCGTCTGTACGGAAGCCACGGACCCTGTCACGGATATTTTCTTCTGTGAGCCGTAGCCGACAACAACAACTTCTTCCAGAGACCTGAAGTCTTCCGACAAGACGACTGTGATTGAGCTACGCCCTTTGGTCGCGACTTCTTTTGTCGCAAATCCGATATAGGACACCTCTATGACAGCATCGTCCTGTACATTAAGCAAAAAGGCACCGTCCAGGTCCGAAATAGCTCCGCTTCCCTTAACGCCCTTTTCTATAATATTGGCACCGATAATCGGCTCTCCTGCCGAATCGACGACCTTGCCTGTCAGCACTTTCACCTGAGCTGACTTTTCAGGCATATCGCCCGGCAACGTCCCGATCTCCATTTCTACGGCCGAACAGATAACCGACAGGCACAGCGAAACGGGAATCAAGAACAACATCATTTTTGCTTGACACATTTCTTATAAAATTAGTTAGTATAATAGTCTGTTAATAACAGCGACAAGACCCATACATCATTTCGGAAGGCCGAAAGCTTCTGTCATCCCACGCATCTGTGCATCGGTCATCCCGTCAGGGGTGAAACCCATATTCTTTGCAGCAATGTATATCTGCGCAGATTTATTGAGAACATCCACTTGGTCAAAAGCAGACATTATGTCGCAGTCAACCGCAAAAACACCATGTTTCTCCCACATTACCACATCATAGTCGGAAAGTTCTTCTATAGTAGCTTCTGCAAGATCAAGCGAGCCGGGAAGTTTATATGGAATTATCCCAAGACCTTTGGGACAGAATGCCTTCGTCTCAGGTATCATGCTCCATAGCATCCGGCTTGCCACATCTTTTTCAAGAAAAGTCCCGCTATGCGTAAGAGCTACAAGCTCTATCGGATGCGTATGCAGAGACGCTTTATACGGCACACCTATACTTGCAAGGTAATTATGTACACTCAGGTGAGACGGAAGCTCTGACGTAGGCATGACCGGATTGTCGGCAATTATCTCATAGCCACGGCAGTCTTCTGCAATGCGTATGATTGAGCCGTTTTCCATTGGGGACTTTGCAAGGTCGCGCATTCTCTTATTGGTTCCCTTGCAATAGAACCAGCAGCCTGCAAGATGCGGCAATTCCGTGCCGACAGGTATCACCCCGCTGATTGGAACTATGGATCTCATTTCATCATCTACAAACTCTGTAATATTGACTGTAATGTTACCTCCGTTGCGTTCCGCCCAACCTTTCTGCCACAGATAGCCTGCAACTTCCGCAACTTTCCACACTTCATCGGCAAGTCTCTGCCGTCCTTCAAGAATCGATTTCATATTATCCGTCATTTTCTTATCATTTCAAAAGTTCAGGAATGAATGTAGATGTAATAAGCACTGCAATGCCGGTGACAAGCACCACAATGATTTTTGGAGAACATCCCTTCCATTCCTTCAGTATGATTCCCCATACATTTGAAAAAGTCACATTAAGGGCCATCAGTATGCAGAATGCGAATGTCGTCAAGGCCGATGAGCCGGCAAGGAACCCCTTTCCTATGCTAAGCCCGAAAAACTGGCTGTACCATAAGACTCCTGCAACTGCACAGAAGAACAGATTGTTCAGCATCACTTCCTTTTGGAAGTAGTCACTCCAGGAACAGTTCCTATGATTCTGATACAGACAATAAACACAGTTTGTAATGAATCCTCCGAAAGTCACCAGGAATGTCGCAGGAAGACTCCTGTAGAGTTCGCCCGTCTCAGAAAAATGGAGTCCGCCGCCGAATTCCAGGCCTATGTTGAAGCATGCGCTCATGAACCCGGCAAGAACGGCTATTGCAATCCCCTTTGGAAAGTTGAACTCTTTTACAGAACCTTTTGCCATGGATTTCGATTTCATGTGCCCCGCAGCACCGATGATTGCAATGCCGAGCAGAGTGGCAGCCACACCGATGAGCACCGATGCGGACAGTTTTTCAAGATGTCCTGCCCCAGGGTAGAACACATGCAACATTACCGGGCCCATTATCGTGCCGAGTCCGGCGCAGGTCCCCAACGAGATGGACTGTCCGAGGGCAACACCAAGGTATCTCATTGACAGTCCGAAAGTCAGGCCTCCGACACCCCAGAGAACTCCGAAAAATACAGTCACCGCAATGGCGAACAGATTGTCCGCCCTGAACAGTTCCAAAAACGAATGACCATCAGGCACTGCCAGCAGAGCACCGCACAATGGAAAGACAAGCCATGCGAAGATACCCTGCACAAGCCAGTATGACTCCCATCTCCACGACTTTATCTTGTTTATCGGGACATAAGAGCTTGACTGGCAGAATGCGCCGACGGCTATAATGACCAATCCTATGAGAATATACATAATCATCGTTTTGATGTAACTTCAGATTCATATCTCTGAACCTCTGCAATGAAACTTTCACCGACAGGAACATTGTTCTTAAGGCAGAACATGTCCCATACTGCATTCCACGGCAGGGACTTGGCTTCTTCAAGCAGTGCAAGGCGCTCGAACAGCATGCCTTCAGACTCGTATTTACGAAGCATGTCAAGCGGTTCAAGAAGGGCACGGAGCATACATTTCTGTGCGGCACGGCTTCCAACGACATACGCACCGATGCGGTTGATTGACGCATCGAAATAGTCAAGGCCATAGTGTACGCGGTCCAATGCATTGCTGCGGACTATTTCACTGAAAAGATCCATTGTGGCATCGTCCATTATAGTCACATGATCTGAATCCCAACGCATAGGACGGCTGACATGAAGCATCAGCTCCGGCACGAAAAGAAGCATGGCAGATACTTTGTCCGCAACGCTTTCCGTAGGATGGAAATGCCCGGTATCAAGCGTGATAATCTTGTTGTTCTTCGCTGCATATGATGTATAGAAATCATTGGAACCCACTGTGTAGCTTTCAAGGCCGATACCGAATACCTTGGATTCGAGACAATCTTTCATATTGGAGTACTCCTGGACAAAAATCCGGTCAAGGGAGTCTTTCAGGAGTTCACGGTACAGATATCTGTTTACTGTTATGTCCTTGCTTCCATCATGTACCCAAATGTTCATTATGCAAGGGTCATTTTGGGCCTTGCCTATCTCTTCCGCGACTGCACGGCAGCGTCTTGTGTGCTCAATCCAGAAGTCGCGTATTCCATCATCCGGATTGGAGAGGGTAAGGTATCCGCTTTTCGGGTGCGAGAATGAAGTTGAGTTGAAGTCCAGTTTCATGTTGTTCTCCATGCCCCATTCAATCCAACTTCTGAAATGCTCCGGCTCTACCTCGTTGCGGTCAACTGCCTTACCATGGAAGTCGCCGTAGATTTCATGCAAGTTCAGACGGTGGGTACCAGGAATCATGGATTTTGCCTTGATTATATCCTGACGGAGTTCGTCAATGTTACGTGCCTTGCCCGGATAATTCCCTGTCGCCTGGATGCCTCCGGAAAGAGAGCTGTTCAGAACTTCAAAGCCGGAAACATCATCAGCCTGCCAGCAATGAAGGGACAGATGAAACCCCTGCATCTGCCCTAATACTTTCTCTACATTGACTCCGATGGAGGCATAACGCTCTTTGGCAATCCTGTATGCCTCCGTTATAAGCTGTTCATTCATGACTATTATATATTTTGTGTTATATTTTTGTAATGTTCGTATGCAGAAGCCCATACTTCCCTGTTTTCCGGCCTATAGGCGGGCAATGACATGCTGTCAGAGATGAGCCTGCGCATGGACTGCATATCAGACGCAGCACCATCTGCCATTGCCTGCACCATAACATTTCCTATGGCAGTAGCCTCCGCAGGTCCTGCAATGACCGGCAGACCGATTGCATTCGAAGTAAACTGGCAGAGCATTCCGTTGCAGCTGCCGCCGCCGATGATGTGAAGGACATCGATCCTGACCGGGGAAAGTTTTCCAAGATTATCAAGGACTTCTCTATAGCGAAACGCAAGGCTTTCAAAGATACACCGGACAATCTGGCCGCGCGTTTCCGGTACAGGCTGACCGTGAATGAGGCAATATCTTCTGATGGCATCCTCCATATCATCAGGATTGGCGAACAAGGCATCGTCAGGGTTTATAAGTGAACGGAACGCTTCACTGTGCATCGCGTCCTCTATCAGCTGACTATATGTTGTCGTATCCCATTTTCTCCTGCAACTTTCCAGAAGCCACATCCCGCAGATGTTTTTCAAAAGACGGATTGTACCATAGACTCCGCCTTCATTCGTAAAATTCAACGCTTCAGTTTCCCTGGTTATAACCGGACGACAGGTCTCAACCCCCATAAGGGACCATGTACCGCTGCTCAGATATGCAAAATTCGCATCACGCGCCGGTACCGCCACTACAGCCGATGCGGTATCATGCCCGGCAACGGCAATGACAGGAACCTCTCCCAAGCCAGTAAGCTTCTGCACCGCTTCTGAAAGACATCCTATGCGCTGACCCGGATAGACAAATTCCCCGAAATTGTTTTCGTCAAGCCCCAAGGATTTGAGAATATCCGTATCAAAACGACGGGTTTCTGCATTGATCAGCTGAGACGTAGAGGCAATTGTATATTCTGTCACCTGTTTTCCGGTAAGCATATAGCTCAACGCATCCGGGATGAACAAAATCTTGTCGGCGGCATTCAAGGCGCAGTCGCCATTCCTTCGCAGAGTATCTATCTGAAACAGAGTATTGAAATTCATTACCTGGATTCCGGTTTTTGCATACACGGTCTCCCGAGGCACCTTTGCGAAATATTTTTCCGGAGCGGCTTCGGTATGGGGATCACGATAGGAGTAAGGCTGACGAAGGAAATGTCCGTCCTTGCCGACCATGACAAAATCAACGCCCCAAGTATCTATCCCTATAGACCGGACATGCACATTCTTCATAGCAGAGACTCTACGCAGTCCGTCAAGTATGTTATTGTACAGTTCATATATGTCCCAATAGGAATGTCCCAAACTTTCTATAATATGGTTCGGAAAGCGATTGACCTCTTCAACGGACAGGAGATCCGCACCTATTTCGACCAGGATGGTACGGCCGCTGGTTGCGCCGAGGTCTACGGCAAAATAACATTCTCTCATAAACGGTAATATCAGTTTTTGCAAGTATGCAGTTATCATCATTGCAAATTTAGATTTTAATAGTCCCACATAACTGCTCATAATGATACACTGTCTACACTTATTGACACAAACATCATTTGAAACTGCGGATTTTGCCGGAAAGAATTCTCACATCTTAACATAAAATCCTCTATAAATTCATTTATTTTTGTAAAACCCGTAAATTTTATGTAAGTTAGTCTTCAGAAGTAATAACACTTATGAAAAACATAGAATTCAAGTATCTGCAAATAACCGAAACCGACAAGGATTTCGGATTGTGGGTAAATACGGTGGGATTCCAGTCAATCGCACCAGATAGCGATTACCCCCCCAGCACAGACATCCTAAAGGATATAATTTTGACTGCCAGGAAGGAAGGGTGCTGAATGAATATCAGATTGTATTCATAAGCAGAGGAGTCGGCGTATTTTCAGCGGAGCATTATGACAATATGAAAGTCAGCAACGGTAAACTTCTGATGCTTTTCCCCGGACAATGGCATTCGTATCATCCGGTCAAGAGCAAAGGGTGGGACGAATATTATATTGGCTTCAGTGGTCCCACGATAAAGACTATCATGTCCAAGATTCCATTGGTGCAGGAAAATCAGATACTTGATATAGGTTTGAATGAAGAACTTGAATCCCTTTTCATAAAAGCCATTGAAGAAGCACAGAATGAAAGACCGACAACACAACAGTATCTGGTAGGGATTGCAATGCATATAATCGGGCTTGTATTGTCTGCAAATTCCAATAAAGAGGAATGCAATGAGCTTGAGCAGAAAATACAGACTGTCATTGGTATTATGAACAGGCATCTTGATGATGAAATCGACCTTATCCAGATAGCGAGCGACCTTAATATGAGCTATTCATATTTAAGGAAAGAGTTCAAGAAACATACAGGCTTTTCACCAAACCGGTATTTTATCGAGCTAAAGATGAAAAGCGCGAAGAATATGCTGCTCTCAACCAATAAGTCAATAAAGGAAATCAGCCTTGACCTCAGCTACAGTTCGCCGGAGTATTTCACCAACCAGTTCAAGAAATATGTAGGGAAGACACCTGTAGAATTCAGGAAGTCGTAGCAAAATTAAAGACCGGCAGGGAGGTTGCGGTACACTTAAAAGCAGGAGCATCAATCATACAAAGGTTTTCCCATGCATCCTATAGCTTCGCGGCATTTTCAGGAACACTCCTCATCAAAGACATACGGACGATGCGCCTGGTGGAGGAAGTAACTTTCAGCGAGTCGTCTATACGGACCCCCAGGACAGCTGAAATATGCGCATTTGCTTCAGACGTTTCATCATGGTGCAAAAAGTCTTCGGACACGCCTTCCCTGACTTGAGTCCGGATCCCTGGAGCGACAACCATAATCGCAGTCTCCTTCTCAAGAAGATTATATTTAAGGTCGGTGAACAGGTCGCTGACCTTTTTCTTTCCCCTGAGTCCCAATGGCCTGAACCAGTCACCCTTCATCCATCTCCGGCATACAAAAGGAAAACTGAGCCTGTCGGCATCAAATATAATGGTTCCGGAAGGTGTCTTCAAGGACATGTCTTCCGTGCGCTCCTCCACCTCGACCGCAAAGCTGACCCCGTTGAAACGATAGTTTCCCGCTCCGTGCACTACCATGGCCGGGCTGTCAAGAGATGTGGCAGCATACGGACCGGAGGACGGCAGTGAATGGAACCCATGACGGAAATTCCGTACAGGAACCCCGGATTCAGCATGCTTCCTGACAATCAGCCAGTCCGATGAAGTCAGCAGCTCATGAGTATCTGAAACGAATGTCTTGCCGGCAATTGTGCGGCCTGAAACCAACAGTTCCGATAAAGAAGCGGCTACAGAAGAATTAAATCCGTACGGCTCAAGTATATAGTAAAGTACACTTCTCCAATGCCCGGAAGCAAGCAGTCCGCTGACATTTACTTTCAAGATTCCGTCACAAATATCCGTAACTCCTTCAGCCTGCCTGCGGCAATAGTCATCGACAATATCTCCGGCTTCGGCAAAATAATCCATCTCCCTGTTGAATGTCTTTACAAACGATGGGTTAAGGCTTTCAAGAATGGGGAACACCGAATTGCGCACCCGATTGCGCTTGTAATCATCCGAAGCATTTGTACTGTCTTCACGCCACCGTATGCCGTGTGACATGGCATAGCCCTCAATCTGCTTCCTCGTAAAGCCAAGCAGAGGCCTTATCACCACACCTTTTTCCACAAAAGGTATTGGCGAGACTTCCCTTATGCCGGCAAGACCGCGCATCCCTGTCCCGCGGACAAGATTGAGCAGCAAGGTTTCCGCATTGTCATTGGCATTATGGGCGACACAGACAGCTGCATATCCGTTTTCCCCGCAAAGCTGCGAAAACCACCTGTAACGGAGTTCGCGCGCAGCCATTTCAACGCTTACAGAATTCCCATGCGAATAGGCCAGCGTATCGAAATCAGTTCTGTGCAGCTTCACACCGTTTGTCCCGGCCCATCCCGTCACCAAGGCCTCATCCCCGTCGCTTTCCTCTCCCCGGAGATGAAAATTGCAATGCGCCAGGGCAAATTCCACATCCACGGAAGAATGCAGGAACAGTTCAGCCATACATATGGAATCAACACCTCCGCTGACAGCCAGCAGCAATTTGATGCCGGTATCGGACGGAGGTGTCGGTATTGATTCATTGAGCAAGCCGCGTAAGACGGCATCAAATTGTCTTTGCATTTTAAAGATTCCTGCCTACTCAGGAATTGACGTAATATTAATTCTTTGAAGCGATTGTATAGACAAACCCGAATGACAGTGATTCCTTGAACTGTACCCTCTGATGGGTATCTGCAATCCCGCCATGCTGTTTACATTTCTCCTTGTAAATCATGACCTTGTCATCATAGATAAGGTTGGTAGTGAACATAAGCGAGAAATATTTGGCAAGCTTCCACTCAATCCTGTTGTCCCAGTTCACACGGATATTCTCAGGATGGTCCAGATAGTCGGAGAAGAGCAGGATCTGCGAGGTGTACTTGAAATTGTCATTGACATTCACCTTGATGTCCACCTTCAGCTGGGCACCGAACTCGAAGTTTGAGGAACGGTAGGCATTTCCTGAACTTATAGCCTTGTCGTATTCCTCTTTGTCGGTCTCTGTCATGCTTCCGGTATCAACATCCCTGTATCCTTTCTTCAGTTTCATACTGTATGAATTCCTCAGAATAGGGTTGTCCACAATGACAAATCCTCCAGTAAGAGGGGCGAAGTTGACAGACAGCCATTTCAGGGGCGTATAATTGATACCGAGTGCCAGGTTAGTATAGGCCGGAGATACAAGGCCTGACTTCAATGTCCTGGCCGCCCTCCATTCTTTCCTTCCGGCCTCCCAGTCTTCTGGGGCATCTGCCGGCTTAGACGGAGTCGGATAATTCCACGTATTCGAGAACTGCGACTTGAAGCTGTACTCTGCCGACATGAAAAGGTTCTTTGCCACATTGTAGCCGAACTTGCTCTCCAGATAGATACGGTCATCGCTCTTCTGCAGCACAGGCTTGTCCGCAGAATAGAGGAAGCCGTAGTCAAGCTGGAGCCTGTTTGTCCATGTAATGCTTTCCCTGGCATAATTGGCATTGCCGTCAATGAATGCCTTGAGCGAATACGTATTGTATCCGCCGGCAGCCCAGTTGTTCAGGAAAGTCTGCCCGAAGTCAAGCTTTGTTGACAGGGAATTTTTCCAGTATTTGGGTTTTGGAGCGATTGTCTCAGTTGCCGCAGGTGCATCATTGATAGCCTGCGCAACATCAGCTGCTGCCTTCTGCGCATCCGTGAGTTCCTGGGCCGAAACCGCAAGAGCTGCAGAAAGCAATGGGATGACAAGAAATAACCGTTTCATATATTCTTTTTTAAAACAACTTCTAATATGACCTGGCGAACAGCACCCTGCGGTGTGACGGCTTGCCGCTGTAGATGCAGGTACCCTCCTCCTCGCACACTGCACTGTCGATAGGGATACACCTGATTGTAGCCTTGGTCTCCTCCTTTATCCTCTCCTCGGTCTCTGTAGTACCGTCCCAATGGCAGAGCAGGAAGCCTCCCTCCTCAATCTTCTCCTTGAACTCCTCCCATGTGTCCACCTTGACGATATGCCCGTCGCGGAATTTCAATGCCTTGGCATATATGTTCTCCTGGATTTCATCCAGCAGTTCCTCGATTCTCTTTCCAAGTCCCTCGACAGGTGCAGAAATCTTTTCAAGGGTATCACGGCGTGCAATCTCGACTGTACCGTTCGCAAGGTCGCGTGCACCGACGGCAAGACGCACAGGAACACCCTTGAGCTCCCACTCTGCAAACTTGAAGCCAGGACGGAGAGTGTCGCGGTCATCTATCTTCACACTGTGTCCATGTGCCTCCAGTTCCTTCTTGAGTTCAGACATCTTTTCGAAGATGGCCCTGTTCCCTTCCTCGTCCTTTCCTACGATAGGTACAATCACGACCTGGATAGGTGCAAGTGCCGGAGGAAGTACAAGACCGTTGTCATCTCCATGGGCCATGATAAGTGCACCCATAAGCCTTGTGGATACGCCCCATGATGTAGCCCATACATATTCCTGCTTTCCTTCCCTGTTGGTAAACTGCACATCAAACGCCTTTGCGAAATTCTGTCCCAGGAAATGCGATGTACCTGCCTGCAGAGCCTTTCCGTCCTGCATCATCGCCTCGATTGTCAGCGTATCAAGTGCGCCTGCGAACCTCTCGTTCGGGCTCTTGTGGCCCACAACAACAGGCATGGCCATATACTTGCGCGCAAAGTCAGCATAGACATTGACCATCCTTGTAGCCTCATCAATAGCCTCCTGCTGTGTCGCATGTGCTGTATGTCCCTCCTGCCAGAGGAATTC
>JAAGKN010000321.1_pt1 | contig 58068 bp, 52 predicted proteins | sample 6206371 | NCBI WGS metagenome assembly JAAGKN01 (sample SAMN11533720, study PRJNA540317) | gut metagenome | isolation source: fecal pellets from male and female animal of same cohort | host: Peromyscus leucopus | place: USA:CA | collected 2017 | reverse complement strand
TGTCTAACTTTTGGGGTACAGTTCAAAAAGAGGGCGCCTTTTCTAAACCCTTTTCTTCAAATCCGTGTTTCAATTGCATGGATACAGTAGTAACAGCACTTAGAGAATATCCTGCCATAGCCGTTTTTCTCACACTCGGGGCCGGATTCTGGTTGGGCAAGTTGAAGTATAAAGCCTTCTCGCTTGGCACTGTCACTGCCGTGCTGTTGGTTGGTATTTTAGTCGGGCAACTTGATATACCTATATCTGACCAGATCAAGAATCTGTTCTTCATGATGTTCCTGTTCTCCATCGGTTATAGTGTGGGACCTAAATTTTTCAGTTCACTCAAAGGTATTGGACTCAAGCAGGCTATATTTGCGGTAGCCATGAGTTTCACTTGCTTTCTTGTCACTGTCGGGGTTGCACATCTGTTCAATTATACATCCGGTGAGACAGTAGGATTATTCTCCGGATCTCAAACATGCTCCGCACTGCTTGGTGTCGGAGCGGAGGCGATTCAGAACCAGCCGGGCGAAGCGGCATATAAAACGGCTCAAATCAATATAATCCCGATATGTTATGCCGTGACATATATTTATGGAACGTTGGGCACAGTAGTAATCCTCAGCATTATCGGTCCTCGGATGCTTGGAGGTATCGAGGCAGTAAAAAAACAGACTGCCGAACTTGCCAAGCAGTACAATCAGAACACCTGGCACGATGATCCGGCATATATAAGTGCTATAAGAGAGGTGGCATTCAGAACTTTCAAAGTGACCAACACCCGATTTGCAAGCGGCATGACAGTTATTGACATTGAGAAGGACCTCGGTTCGCTCGGGCTTCGCCTGTTTGTTGATCGTATATATAGCATGGCTGACCGAAAAGTCTATCTCGCTACTCCTGAACAGATTGTATCGGAAGGTGATACTGTGGTGATATCCGGCCGGCGTGAATTTATGATTCGCCTGAATGATTACTTCGGACAAGAAACAAGCAATCCTAATTTGATAGACTTTCCTGTCAAGCAGGCGCCGGTTCTACTCCGCAATAAAGAGATTACAGGTAAATCTGTCGGATGGCTATGCAAGCAGGCGTTTATGCATGGTGTGGTTATCAAAGGGATAGTACGCGGTAACGATACTCTGTGGCCGGATAATGATATGGAAATCCGGAACGGCGACACACTTACCCTTGTAGGACAGAGGAAGCCGCTTAATAAAGCTGCCGGCCACATCGGACATATTGACAGGCCAAGCACACATACGGACATAATGTTTCTTGGTTTTGCCATATTTATTGGAGGACTTATCGGAACAGTAACCATAATGTTTGACAGCATACCTATCAGTTTCGGTACAAGCGGAGGTTCACTGATAGCCGGGCTTGTATTCGGGTGGCTACGTTCACGCCGTCCTACATTCGGGCATATACCGACCTCGGTAGTATGGTTCATGAATCAGATAGGCCTGAACACATTCATTGCCGTAGTGGGGATCAGCGCTGCACCATCGTTTATAGCAGGGCTGAAATCTGTCGGGCCGATGCTGCTTATAGCCGGTATGATAGCCACAACGCTCCCGCTACTTCTGGGACTTTGGATGGGGCACCGTATATTTAAGTTCAATCCTGCATTTACTCTTGGCTGCTGCGCCGGCACACGCACCTGTACCGCCGCACTCGGGGCTGTACAGGATGTGATAGGCTCATCGCTTCCTACCATAGGCTATACAGTGACGTATGCTGTCAGCAATATCCTTTTGATAATATGGGGATTATTTGCAGTAATACTTGCATAAACAAATCAGGCAGCCATAGCCTTGTAGCCATGACTGCCCTGATTCTTGTTCGTACTGTTATTCGGATTATTTCTTTTGCACCTTGTTATAGCGGGCATTGAGGCCTTCCACTATTTCATCGGTGATATCAAGCGCGGGATTGAAATAAACACCTGCGGCCTTGAACAGAATAGCATCGTATCCTTTTGATTTGTTATACTCCTTTATATAGTTCTGTACAGAATCCTGAAGCTGCTGCTGCTGCTGAGCCATCTCCATTTCTGTGTTGCGCTGGAGATTTCCAAGATAGTTCTGGGCACTTTCCTGCATCTTGTTCAGTTTGGCAACATCGGCGTTGTAACTATCCTCTGACAGGTAACCATTGGAACGCATTTTTGATTCTATCTGAGAACCAAATGCCTGAATCTCCTTAGCTTTGCTCTGCTGGGCGCTTTCAAGACGGCTGAAAGCACGGATAGATGCTTCCTTGAAGTCCTTTGCCAGATTGTAATGAGCGCTTAGAGAATCCTCGTCAATATAACGGATATTTAATGTAGTGGGTGTACCTTCAGCCTTTGCTTCTGTTTTTGCAGTTGCTGCAGGAGCATCCTGTTTTGACGATTCTGAATTAGAACATGCCGCAGAGCCAAGCATTAACACTAAAGCCGACACGGCAATCATTGTTTTTTTCATTTTCAGGTTTATAAGGTAATATTACTTGTTTTTATTATCGCAATTATGTGACGCACATCCGATACCTTGTTTTCTCAGAGGTTCAATATCATGAACATGCCCTGAAGGGAATTTGCCATTTTTAACAAAAAGCACCTTTACGCCGAGCATAAGCACAGCCATAAGTACTAATATTGAAGTTAAAATGACCAATTTCATAAACTGAGATACGAATTGCAATGCAAATATAAGAAACGTAAAAGAATTATTTGCCATAACCGAATTTTATTTTGTATCTTAGTGTGCTCGAAGTTCGGAAATTTAACATTATTTTTCCATTCGACACTTCGAACAGGTACATATAACACTAACAAATATAATATGGAAGTAAAAGACCTTAACCCGAAAAGGGTTTTTGAGATTTTTGACGAAATCACCAAAGTACCCCGTCCGTCAAAGAAAGAGGCAAAGATACGTCAGTATCTTCTGGACTTTGCAGCAAAGCACGGCCTGGAGTCAAAAACCGATGCAGTAGGCAATGTTGCCATCTTCAAACCGGCCACTCCCGGACATGAAAATGCCCCTGCAGTGATTCTTCAGGGCCACATGGACATGGTATGTGAGTCAAATGACAAGAGTTTTGATTTTGACAACAACCCCATCACTACTATAATCGACGGTGAATGGATCCATGCCGACGGCACTACACTTGGTGCTGACAACGGTATTGGTGTAGCTGCATCACTGGCTGTGCTCACTGAGCCGGAACTTGTTCACGGACCTATCGAAGCTCTGTTTACCGTAGATGAAGAGACCGGAATGACAGGTGCCTTCGGTATTGGCGAAGGAATGCTTCAGGGTGATATGCTTCTTAACCTCGACTCAGAGGACGACGCTGAGATTTTCGTTGGATGTGCCGGCGGTGTTGATACTGTATGCACATTTAACTATAGCCGTTCAATCGCGCCCTCTGATTTCACATACTTCAAGGTTGACATCTCAAAGGGTCAGGGCGGACATTCCGGTGGCGACATCCACCTCGGACGTGCAAATGCCAACAAGCTTCTTGCCCGCTTCCTTTTTGACATATCTAAGAAGTATGAGGTAGCTCTGAGTGAAATCGACGGCGGTAATCTCCGTAATGCCATTCCCCGTGCAGCCCATGCCATAGTAGGTATACATACCTCAAAGAAAGAAGCACTCCGTGTAGAGCTTAACGAATATATCGCTGACATTCAGAATGAATACTCTGACCTTGAGCCCACTCTTGAGATAAAGCTCGAAAGCGTTGAAAAGCCTGACTTCAGCATTGATTCACAGACATCCATCAATCTTATCCGTGCTCTTTACAGCGCTCCCCACGGAGTTGTGTCAATGAGCCGTCAGCTTGAAGGCCTCGTAGAGACTTCTACAAACCTTGCATCTGTCAAGATGAAAGCTGATAATACTATCGTTGTCACCACAAGCCAGCGCAGTTCTGTTGATTCACGCAAATGGGACATCGCTAATCAGGTTGAAGCACTGTTCCTGCTTGCAGGTGCAAAGGTTGAGCATGGCGAAGGCTATCCCGGCTGGCAGCCCAATATGAACTCGCCAATCATGGAAGTAGCACGCGATGCATACCGCGAATTGTACGGTGTGACACCTGCTATCAAGGCTATCCATGCCGGATTGGAATGCGGTCTGTTCCTTGAAAAGTTCCCGCATCTTGACATGGTTTCTTTCGGTCCTACACTCCAGGGTGTACATTCTCCGTCAGAACGCATGCATATCCCGGCAGTAGAACGTTTCTATGAACAGCTGAAACTGATACTTACCAAGGTAGCGGATATGAAAAAATAACGCATATACTTAATTTGTCCCGGTCCATATTGTGACCGGGACTTTTATTTTCTTATCATGAAAACACCTAAACTTATCTGCGCCGGAGCATTACTGCTTGTCGGGTCACAACTATCTAATGCTGAACACAATCTTCCTGAGCAGGCTGACGGAGCCACTCCTGAGCCGCAGGAGAGTCAGGAGGAGAATACTCCGACTGTGATTTCACGTCTTACTGATGATGACTACCGCGAGGTGGCGGAGCGTCTTGGAGTGGAGGTTGCCGCGATAAAGGCTGTTGTTGATATTGAAGCGGGCCGAGCCCATGAAGGATTCTTCTTGCCCGGAAAGCCGATTATAAACTTCGACATCTCAATGTTCCGTAGATTTGCCGGCAAACGGGGAATCGCGCTGTCAAAATATACCCGTACCCATAGCGAAGTGTTCGCACGCCCCAATGCACGCAAACATGGTTCCACACAGGCCGCACAGCATGTCCGGTTAGCAAAAGCTATGACTATTGATGAAGCGACTGCGATAGAGGGAACTTTCTGGGGGATGTTTCAGCTGGGTGGATTTAATTGGAAAAAATGCGGATGTGAGAACATGAAAGAATTTGTGGAGAAGATGAGCAGTTCCGAACGGGCACAGCTTGACCTGTTTGCTGAGTTTATCACAAATACAGGATTGTTGAAACACCTTAAGGCAAAGAACTGGAGCGCATTTGCCAGGGGATACAATGGCCCGTCATATGCAGCCCGTGGCTACCACACACGTATGGCCTCGGCATATGCACGGCATAAGGCTGCCGGAGCAAAATAAACTACTCTCAATTTAAGCCCAGAGCCAAATATCCTAATACGCATACACACGCTGCACCGGCTAATGTATATGAGATAATTCTATAGCCTGCACGCATTTTCATGCCGTAGCGGTAGCGGGCAATGGCCCATACCATAAGAGTATACATCAGATACCAGATGGTGAATGATATACCGATTCCATTCATGCCCAGGTAAGTGTAACCGATGATGTTCAGAACGACTCCCGTCACACCACTGAGCAGTTCACTTATAAAGTAGACCTTTCCATCTCCGCGGGCTATCATTGTATAGGCAATGCACCATGATGTCCCTCTCAGTATCAATCCGGGAGCAGCCAGAATAACCATTGAGGACGCTGACAAAAATTCACGGCTGTACAACAAGTGTATCATCAGTGGTGCTAAGAATACCAATGCTATGGCGGCCGGGATTATAACACGCAGAAGCATGGATGCCTCGTGCCACATGAACAGCTCCATCCGCTTATACTGAGCTCCGCTGAGCCCGGAAATGCGAGGAAAGTATTCCATACCTACGGCAGTAAATATTATGCCCGAATATCTAATAGCTATAGTATATCCGGATTGATAACACCCCAATATATCACTACCGGCTGTCCGATTGAGCCATGACATAAAGAAGTAATTGGCAACCCATCCCACAAATACACCCAGCGTGAGATAAGACCCTAACTTCACAAATTCTGAGCCGGACTGAAGCATCGCCTTAAAACCTATCCTCTCCTTCCCCGGGACACTGTATTTACGTGCGATGAATAGCATGGCAACAAAATTACAACCGGCATATACTATCAGAACCGGTATGATGCTGTCCATTTTCCACACATAAATCATAGGCACAGAAACTATCAAAGCCGCGATAACGCCTATGAGAGATGCTATTGCAATCATTTTTAATCGGCTAATGCCTTGCAAAATTGAGCGTTCAGCCGATGTTATGGAGTTAAGCAGAACTATCGACGCTAACGCCATGATGCCATATTTATATGATTGATTACTAAATGAGTAATCAGACAGCCATGGCGCTGTAATAACCATCAGCAATGCTCCGGCTATACCAAGCATCCATCCCCAGCGTCGTACAATTGCCACAATATAAGACAGTCTGTCCCTGTCGTCGGAATGTGCCGCTTTGGAAATATCCCGGACAGTGCTCGTGTCAAGTCCAAGACGTGACAAAGTACAGATCATCTCTATAAGAGAGTTTAGAATTCCGAATACACCTACACCGAGCGTACCAATCCAGAGTGCCACAAATTTGGTCCGGACTACAGAACATAATATTGTCAGCATCTGAGTCCCGCTGAAGAGTCCTAACGCTTTTACCACGCGCCCGGAAAGGCCGGATGTCATCGATTGCACTACTTTACCCACTGCAACGGATTAAGTTTGTTACGCTCTTTACGCACCTCAAAATGCAGTACCGCTCCCCTGCCTCCGTCAGCATCAGCGCCAACTGTGCCTATTGGCTGGCCGGCTTTAAGCGTATCTCCGCTTTTGACATTGAGTGATGAAAGATTCGCATAGATTGACAGATAGTTGCCGTGTCGGACCATGACAATGTTGCCAAATCCATCCTGTTTGAATATCGCACTTACAGTCCCTTCATATATAGCACGGGCTTTTGTCCCGGGTTTTACTCCAATGTCAATTCCCGAATTATATGCCATGACGTTGGGTGACCCCGGTAAAGGCTGGTTGCCATAACCTCGGACTATTGTATATGTTCCGGTAACAGGGAAGAGAAGTTTACCCTTGTTTGACTCAAAACTTCCGGTCAGATACCTGTCAGGATCCGCCTTATGCTCTACGGTTTTAGAAGTAGGCTGCGATGATGCATCCTTCTTATTAGATGATTTCGTTTTTTGAACAGATTTTTTCTTATTCTCTTTCTTTTGTCCTTTACGTTTTATTTCGTTTTGCTTGGCAATGATGCGTTCCAGATCCGCGTCAAGTTTAGCTAATCGTTGCTTGGCGCGTGACAAATCAGATTCAAGTTTCCGATTGTCTTTCTTGAGTTTCTCCTCCTCCGACTTTTCCGTTGAATATTCATTCTTCAACGAAACATGCATTGAGGCGAGTTCACGCAGAGAACCGGCCCGTTGCGACTGAAGTGAAGCAAGTTCTGCATGCGCTTTATTTGACCGATTCTTGATTGCGGTGATATGTGCTACTCTGTCGGTCCTCCACTTCCCGAACCGGCGAATATATCTCAACCGGGCTGTAGCCTCGCTGACTGATTTTGATGAAAGGAGATAAAGCATCGGGCTCTTCAATATCTGGGATGCCTGCATACCGCGCATCGCCTTAATGTAGGCATTATTCAGAGAATAAAGTTCCTTGTCAAGTCGAGCGATAGTGTCGCTTATAGCAGCTATGCGTGAATCAGCTGAACGTAGTTCGGCAGTGGTCCGTTCTATAAGCTGTTCATTGGACTTGATATTGCTTTGAATCTTACTGAGGGATTCTTTCTTTTGCTCTATACCTTTACGGTTCTTCTCAATTTTTACCGCTGTTTCCTGAATTTTTTTCTCCGTTGTGCGTCGTTCAGTGCGGACCGACGATTCATTACGAGGTTTAGCGGCGGATACTATATTCGCCGTCAGCATCAGAACACTAAGAAGAAGAGTGAACCGCAGCATTCTCCCTACTATTTTTTTAATCCTCTGAGAATATCAGCACCATAAATTCTGGAATAGCCCTTCGGAATCGAAACTGGCTTGACTTCTACACTGCTGTTCCAACGGCTTTTCTCGAAGTCCCATATCAGACTGCCTGCTATAGTTTTCTTTGAAGCCTGGGCGTTGAACGAAACAATGCCGCTCATTGGTCCGAATGTGGTGCTTACCGGATTCTCATATTTAAGCTCCACCGGCTGCTTACCGGCTACACCGGCCATTATCGAATGGAGAGTTTCACCAAGAAATATAAACGCATATTCTGCTACGCCGTTTGACTGCGTAGGCTGGCATGCCCACATACCGTTGTCAGTAGCTTCATAATGGAATTTATTCAGATCCATAGAGGTCAGCCTATTCTGGCCAAGAAGAAAGGGACGCCCGAGCAAAAGGTCCTGTACATTATCAATATTGACCGGGAAATTACCAAGGAATCCACGCAAATCCTCGTTGAGATAACGCTTGTTCCATTTATCAAGTACCGTTACTGAATCATTGGTAAGGTACAATACCGCTACTTCCATTCCGAACACACGCAGCGAAATATTTATGCTTTTACCACGCTCCATCACAGCGATACCGGACATACTCACTTGCGCAGGCGATTCAACCGAAGCTGTAACAGGTATGCGTAATTTCTCCCACGGCAGCTCCGATGATATTATATTTTTAAGGTATGATGGTGCTTGTGAGGCAGTAACTGATATATTCCCGCTGTTTGCTGAGGAATTGTTGTTCTTAACGCTATTCTTTGCTGAACTGCATCCAACAAGACAGAGTGAAGCAAACATCATTATTAGCGGAATCCGCAACCGTCGTAATGTCATCATTTATCTTTATAAAAAAATGTCTTATATTTTACTTTTCGCTTTATCAGCTGGTCATCAGGTGACAGCGCAAGCGCCTTCTTCCAGAAATCAACAGCTTTCTCCGGCTGTCCATCCATAAAGTATATATCACCAGCATGATCAAACAGATCAGACGATGGCTCTTCGGACAGTTCGATCGCAAGGTCAATTATCTCACGAGCCTTATCAAAGTCTTTGCGTTTGAAGAGGACCCATGCGTATGTGTCAAGTGAAGTAGGGTCATCCTTACGCTCCGCCATGACCCGCTCTATAAGTTCAGTGGCTCTATCAAGATCCATATCCTGACATGCCAGATAGTAAGCACAGTTGTTTAATGCCGAGAGGTTCTCCGGGTCAAGCTCGATAGCTTCATTGTAATATGCAAAAGCTGTATCCAATTTCTCCATGCGGTAATATATATCACCCATAGCTCCTATCAGTCTTGAACGTGCAGAGTTGTCTGTACTGTCAGCTACTTCAAGTCCGCGCTTGATGAAGTTCATGGCTTCGGTGTCGTTTTCAAGACTCAACTGCGCCGCAGAGCCTATTTCATAGAGAGAAATCGCTGACGGGAAATAGTGCAGCCCTCGTTCTGCGGCCGCTGACGATTTGGCAAAATCCTGCGACTGCAGATACAGACTTGAGAGCACTACCCATTCGCGCTCATCACCGGGCACCATATCAAGCTCATAACTTTTCTGCTCGGCAGCACCGGCATAATCATGTATGGCTATCAGATAATCAGCATACAGATTACGGACCATCGGTTCATGGGGATAGCGATCCGTAAGCCCTCTGAATAATCCAACAAGACGTTCTGTCTGTGTTGAATCACGGAACAGCTTTATGACATAGTCACGAAGAATCTCCAGCTTAGGCTCTATATCAAGGTCAGGCTGCATCATGGCCTGGAACACCTCTCGGTCATAGGCCACGCTATCACCGATCTGATTGTAGAATGTTGCCCTGTTGTAATATGCCGACCCGTTTGTCGGATCAATCTCGACAGCTCTGTCAAAATATATGCGCGCTGAATCGACATCGCCCATGCCAAGATAAAGCTGGCCGGCAAATGTGTTATACTCAGATTTATCGGGTGCCGATTTAAGGAGCTTCTGCATTTCATTCTTAATAGCGGCAGTATCGGCCTGTGCTTCATAGATGCGCATCCGGCGCATTGAGAAATCCGGGCTTACACCCTCGGCCCGTTCAAGAGTATCGGTAAGCTCAAGAGCATGCTTGAAATCAGCAGGCTCTTCCGCATAGGTAATCAGCATGTCAAGGTATTTCAACGAAACATCGGTACGGTCAGGATGCGCCTGATGCATAAGTGCCATTGATTTTACAGCCTCCTCAGGGCGTCCGATATGATCTGCCAATGCACCATACAGAGTCCCGGCATATAAATCATATGGATTTGCCATTACATAGTCACGTACCAAATCAAGGCCATGTATCACAGTGGCGCTGTCACCACTTTCCAACAGCAGTTTACATCCGTATTCCTTGCCCAGATACTTATCGTCAGGGTTCAGTTCATAGGCACGCTCAATCAATTCATAGTACGCGTCTTTGGAGCCCTCCTTATTGTACTTCAAGGCTTCAAGGAATATGTAATCAGCTTTTCTGGCTGCGCTGGAGTCCTGATTCTTCACACTGCGTGCACTGACTGACATAGCAACCATCACGGTCACAATCAGCATTGCGACAGCCGAATATCCTTTGTGAATCTGAAATTTTGACATCTCTCGTATAAATAACGTTATATAAATGGCTTAAGGGAGAGTAATGTCCGGCAAGCAATCCAACGGATAAAAATGTATCTACCCGATTCCGGTATGTCCGAATCCGCCTGCTCCACGCTCTGTGTCATCAAGCGAATCGGTAGGGATCCAATCAACACGCGAATAGCGGGCTATAACCATCTGACATATACGTTCTCCGTTATTTATAACAAAGGGTTCTTGCGAAAGGTTGATTAATATCACACCAATTTCACCGCGATAATCAGCATCGACTGTCCCAGGCGAATTGACGAGTGTTATTCCATGACGAAGTGCAAGCCCGCTACGAGGGCGTAGCTGGCATTCATAGCCTTGCGGCAACTGGATTTTCAATCCCGTGGGAATAAGAGCCCGCTCAAACGGGGCCAATGTTATAGGGGCGTCAAGACAAGCCCTGACATCCATTCCGGCCGACATTAAAGTCCCATAAGCAGGAAGTTCATGCCCTGATCGGTTTATTATTTTAACTTCTATATTATCCATATTGCAGTTCAGAAACTTATGCCTATGCGGACCAATGCCATGCTCAGGCCATGAATATTATGATGAATGCCATCCTTTTCATAAGCATCGAGTCCATTATATTCATAACTAAGCGTCACATAGGAAGTGAATGACCGTCCACGTGCAAGATTAAAACCTACACCAGGTGAGAGATACAGACGTGAACGTGTGGTATCGTAGTTGACATTATTAATCACACATCCGGCTCTCAGATCCATGAAACATAGCCGGGGCTTTGAGCTGAAACTTGTGCGGAATATACCGTAAACTGGAAATGACCGGCAGCTGTTGCTCACCATCATATGTATACCGGCGCCAATACCGGCCACATCAAGCCAACTGTTGGTATATCCGAAAAAAGCATCAAGATTCAGAGTCGACATGTCATTTGTGGTCATGTCAATGGCACCTCCGGCCTCCGCACCCCATACAAAATGGTCGAAAGCTGAATTATACTCTTTTTCAGAATTCTTGGAATTAGCTGAAACAGAAACGGTCAGAAGTAGCACAAAAGCAAGTGTGATTCGCTTTATCTTATATAAAATATTCATCCGCTAAGGCTTGACATTTGTTATTAATAGCCCTCTTATTATTACTCGAGTGCTACAAATGTACAAAATTATTTTGCAAGAATCAAACAGGCCCAATCCTTAAGCTCGGTATGCCCAATCTCCGACAGGCCATATTTTGAAGCCGCTTCCATTACTACAGGGATATCATGAACATAGAAACCGCTCAACATCATACGTCCTCCATTTTTGAGCACACGTGCATACCTCCCTATGTCTGCAGTTATGACATTACGGTTGATATTAGCAGTGAGCACATCGGCATATCCCGCGTCAAATTCATCAAGCGCAGAAGCATCACCAAGAATCAGACGTATATTCTCAACGTGATTGAGCGCTACATTTTCAATAGCATTTTCGTAAGCCGGCGGATCGATTTCAATACCCGTTACCTTCTTTGCGCCTCTCATAGATGCCAGGATAGCCAGGATACCGGTACCAGTGCCCACATCCATCACGGAAGCTCCTTCCATATCCATGTCAAGAAGTTGCTGCATGATAAGCGATGTTGTGGAATGATGTCCTGTGCCGAACGCCATCTTTGGATCTATGACAATATCATATTCACATGTGGGAACATCTGTGTGAAATGTGCTATGCACCACACAGCGTCCGGCTGTCACTATAGGTTTGAAGTAGTTCTTTTCCCATTCACTGTTCCAGTCTTTACCTTCAACCGTTTTTGTGCTGCGGGTTATCTCTGTTTCGAAAGGAAATGATTCAATTATTCCGCATACGGTATCGTTATAATCCTGTCCGGCACGTATATAGGCTGTCACACCATTCTCATCAGGCATAAAACTTTCAAAACCGGCGTCGGCCAGCAATGCGGCCATGACGTCGGTCATGTACTCGGTACAGGGCTTCATGTCGAAGCGTTCCTCTATGTAATCGTTCATGTTCTGTTATCGGCGTTTTACTGCTCTTATCATCGAAAATATCTTAGTACTGAATCTGTAAGCCAATATCCCATAATCAAGATAGTTAAGGCTACCAAGTATTTTATTGAAAATTCCATGCTTGTTTACGCCGGGCACTTCCTCTTTGAGCTGCGACATGCCTATCAGCATTTTCTCCTTCTGGATTTCCAGCCGGGCGAGGGTAAATGCCTTTTGATAGCGCAGTTCATCAAGCGAAAGACCTTTCCATTCATCGCCATGTGATGAAGATATGAATTTATGTTCCTTTGACTTATTCATAATTCTGACATTTATAACGATTAGGAAAGAATGACCTTTGAAAGGAAGCGTGCTATAGGGTCAAGTATTATCTGCTTACGGAATACATAGAGCATCACAGCAACAAGCAGATAGAATGCCGCCATGATGGCAAATGCCCATTCCATACCGACAGCGTCGGCAAGCAGATATGCGATAGCCAGCGAGGCAAATAAACCGATAACAGTGGCAAGCATTATAAAAATGAATCCAAGCGCCACAGCTCCGAATATCATTGTCAGCTTTTCAGCTGCCGTCAACTTGGCGTATTCAATCTGAAAGGTCAGATATTTCTTTACAGTCCCCCACAGCCGTGCAAAGGAATTTTCATTTTCGGTCATAATAGCTGAATACGGATTATATTTTACCGGACACCATCAGCTATCGTCAATACGGTAGCCGAGGATGTCCGGCTATTATTTTAGCAGGGTATTATTCCCCTATTTCACTTGTAAGCTGCTCAACAAGAGCATCAATTTCATTTTCCGTGCAGATAATGCCCTTTTTGCGGAGCATATCCTTGATGCGGCGGCGAAGGTTCTCACCTTTTTCAGGGGCAAACAGCATGGCTGCTCCGGCACCCACAACAGCCCCGCCTATAAAGGCATATAAAATATTAAGATTGTTCATGATCGTGATTTTTATAATTATGCTTTAGCCTGAAGTTCGTCAGCAATTTCGTCGGCAAGTTCCTCCATCTTGGAGCGTTTCAGTTTGATACCTTTTTCCTTAAGGAATTTGATGATTTCTTCACGTGTGTCAGTTCCTTTGGCGGGAGCAAAGAGAAGGCCTACTGTAGCGCCGGCAATGGCACCGCTGATTACAGCTAAAATGATGTGAATGGGTTTCATGTGTCAGTTATTGTTTTATTAGGGTTATACTGAATTTTATTGTTTTCCCGAATATAACATACGGTATCTTGAAATGGTTCACTGTAACGTGATATTTTTTTCAAAAATCAATCCATATATTTCATCGGCTAAGATAAGGATTAGTTTTCTTATTTACAAAACAAATTATTAATTTAGCATGTTATTCGGAAACATGGGAAAGAATCTTGACGTTTCATCTAAAATTGCATTCGGCTACGTATCGGTAATAGCATTGTTCGTAGCTGCTATATTTTTTGTCTGGATATCCATCCGGTCATTATCCGGACAGAATTACCGCCAGTCAACGCTAAACCAGCGTGCTGAGGCCACGCATAAACTTCTGTCGTACGCATTGAATGCCGAGGAGGCCGCGCAGGTAGCTGTTATCGGCGGGAAAAAGTCACTGGCTGACTACAATGAACGATATTCCCAGTTTATTTTCAGCATTGACTCTCTCCGACAAGTCAGCTCTGACTCTTCAGTATGTGCCTCACTTGACTCAATTGCCGCTTTATCAGATAGAAAACATGCCATTGTAGAACAGATAGCACTAATGGGGAATGACTATCGTGATTTTGACAACTTCGACAGGACTGTAAACGATATTTTGGCTGCGACAGATACTCTTTCAGGTAAAACCATTACAAGAACTATCCGCGAGGAGCGCCATATTACAGTAAATGCCAATGAAGGTAATTTTTTCAAGCGCCTTGGACGAGTGTTTTCATCCGGCAAAAGGGATACTACCGATATTAACCACAATGTCGTATCATTAGCATCCGATACTACTTCAACAACCTCCGTAAACAAGGGCCTTTCAAAAAAGTATAATGCTGCCAGCATGCTTATGACTAATCGGCTCAAAGCCCGCAGCAAGGCTCAGCAAAACAATTTGGCAAAACTCCAACGTACTAATATTGAATTAGGGGCACGTATTACAGGGCTGCTTATCAAGGTTCAAGAGGATGAAGCTATAATTGCGGCAGAGGAACTTAATGCTATTGACGGCACCCGAACCCGCTTGATTGCAATAATAGGAACCATTGCATTCATTGCCATTATATTGGCAGCTATTTTCTATGTGCTGACACGTAGGGATGTCATTCGGGCGGCCCGCGATAAAAGAGTCATAGAAGAATCAAACGAGCGTATCACTGCACTGATGGATGAACGCGAGAGCATGATGCTGACCATAACACATGACCTTAAATCGCCCGCGGCGTCTGTGATAGGGTATGCCCGTGAGCTCTCAGCTACAGCACTCAACAAATTCCAACGTGAATGCATTGACAATATCACCAACGGAGGCAACCGTGTGCTTGATCTGGCTTCATCAATTCTTGACTACCATAGGATAGAAGCAGGAAAAGCAAATGTGGTGCTTAACTGTGTACGTCCCTCCGATATAATAACGGGTCTGGCTCAGATATTCCGACCTTTGGCCTCAGCAAAAGGCTTGGATTTCAAAGTGTCCTCCTCCCCGTCATGTTCCGGCTACTTCCGGCTTGATGCTTCAAGATTCAGAACTATTGCTGACAATCTGATAAGCAATGCTATAAAATATACCTCCGAGGGCTCTATATCAATAACAGCCGATATAGATGATTCAATCCTTAAACTGACTGTAAGTGACACCGGATGTGGTATATCGCCGTTAGAGCAAGGACGGATTTTCAATAAGTTTGCGCGGACAAGCGAGACCGAATCAATCGAAGGTGCCGGGTTAGGCTTGTCGATAGTAAGCAGCATGGCATCACTGATAGGCGCGAGAGTAGAGTTTGAAAGCTCGCTTGGAGATGGAAGCCGCTTTACTATCCTACTACCTGTAGAGATGTGCGAAGAACCTGACATCCAGCTTTCAGCACACGCAGATGGCGAGCCATGTCCCGAATTTAACGTATCTCCGGAGCTGCTTGTTCTTGTAGTTGATGATGACAGCCTGCAGCGCAAGCTTGTCATATCAGCATTGCGCAGGGCCGGGGTTAGGACAACTTCTCTTGAGGCTGCAAGCGCAGATAGCGCAATAGAACGTATAAATCAGACTATCCCCGATGTTATCATAACTGATCTTCAAATGCCGCATGTATCAGGGATAGAACTCTGCAATCGTGTGCGGCAAAGTTATCCGGACATACCCATTATAGCTCTTACAGCCGCAGATCCGGGTCGTAGCGGCTCAGACATCTCTGGATTCACGGCTATGCTGTCGAAGCCTGTTGATGAGCATGAACTTTCCCAACTAATCAGCACGATAGTCCCCCGATGGCGTACACCTGATCTGCATTCATTTATAGCTTTTGCCGAAGGAAATGCCGATGATGAATTTGACATCCTGACAACACTGCGGGATGAATGTATCGGATATATCGATGCGCTTGAAAATGCGTTATCATCCTATGATACTGAGACTGCAGCTGCGACAATACACAAAGTTATGCCTGTCCTGAAAATGGCAGGAGCGCCGGTCAATGGTGAATACGATAATATAGAACGTGAATTACGTGATGGCAGGACTGAACAATTTTTGAAGTTACCTGCTATAATAAGTATGTTGAGAATGATAATCCTTGCCGTTGACAAGACAATAGGAGAGGATGACTGATAAGACAATTGATATGAAGAGTATATTAATTATAGAGGACGATATGTCCTTCATGACAATGCTTTCAAAATGGCTCGGAAGAAAGGGATTTGATGTGCATACAGCAACAACTCTCTCCGCAGCCAAATCTTCATTGGAAAAGAATGGCAGCCCTGATTTGATTCTAAGTGATATGCGTCTGCCTGATGGCAACGGCACTGATATGTTTTCAGTTGCTCAAGAGATTCCATTGATTATCATGACCGGATATGCAGAGGTTCAGAATGCGGTAGAGGCAATGAAACGAGGAGCCCGTGACTATATCGCAAAGCCGTTTGCGCCTGATATGCTCTTATCAAAAATAAACGAAAATATATCGGCGGTCCCTGCCAATGTGGCAAAGCAGCCGGAGAAGAAAGAGGTGAAATCAAAGCTCCGCTATATCGAAGGAGTCAGCCCGGTGGCAAAGGAACTGTACAATATGGTGGCGCTTGTTGCTCCGACCCCGATGTCTGTACTTGTCCGCGGGGCCAATGGTACCGGAAAAGAGTATGTTGCACGCCGTATTCATGAACTCAGCCGACGATCATCGGGGCCATTTGTAGCCATTGACTGTGGTGTGCTTAGCAAGGAACTTTCAGCATCTGAACTGTTCGGGCACGTAAAAGGAGCTTTTACAGGAGCGGTGGCAGATAAGGAAGGGGCATTCGTACGAGCCAATGGAGGCACACTCTTCCTTGATGAAATGGGCAACCTGAGTTATGAAGTACAGGTACAGTTGCTCCGTGCGGTACAAGAGCGCAAAGTGCGCCCTGTGGGCGGAGCAAAGGAAATTGATGTCGACGTACGTTTGATATGCGCTACAAATGCTGATCTTGAAAAGCAGATTGCCGATGGTACATTCCGTGAGGACCTGTATCATAGGATAAATGAATTCACACTACGTGTGCCGTCGCTGCGTGAACGAAGCGAAGATATATTGCTGTTTGCCGAGTCATTTCTGGAAGAGGCAAACCATGATCTTGAGAAGAACCTGAAGGGATTTACTGACGATGGATGTAGTGCATTGCTCCATTACCCATGGGATGGCAACCTCCGGCAACTCCGCAATACAATAAAAAGAGCGGCCTTGATGTCATCCGGCAATTTAATTTCATCCTCTGATCTTGCACTACCTGCTCCTGCGGCGGTTCAGACATTGCGTCTGAATGATCCGGCCGATGAAGAAAGAAGGATACGGTCGGCACTTGAAGCAACAGCCGGCAATAAAGCAAAAGCGGCCCGGATGCTCGGTATTGATCGTAAAACGTTGTACAACAAACTTCGGACGTTGAATATTGAATGTTGAATATTGAATCCTGATAGCGCTTACATTAACGTGAAAAGCGAATCACAAATCGTGTGAGTTTGTCATCCGGAGACGTTCCAAGGCTGAAACGACAGTCATGCTTACGCAGTATTTCACGCACCGTCATAAGCCCGATGCCTTGTCCATTTGGCTTATCCGAGAAGAACGGAGTGAAAATACGATACCGGTTCTGATCCGAAATACCGACACCGTTGTCTGTAACTGTTATGATGACTTCGGAGCCTACTGACTTTGCATCCACGTTCACAAGCCCATCGCTACGCCCGCTTGACAGTACGCTCTCAGCCGAATTCTTGATAATATTCACCAGAACCTGTTCCAAAAGAACGATATCCGCCTTAATCGTGTATGATTCAGTTGGCAAATTCATTTCAAAACGAACGCCAAAGCCTGACGCTATGCCTTGTAGAAACAGTTTGTTACGCAGCAAAAATGATGTGATGTCAACATCCGCCATGACCGGTTCCGGAATTTTGATTACCTCGGCATAACGGGAAATAAAGCTACTCATGCTGCGGGCCCGGTCGGAACATGACTGCAGGATAGGTATTAAATCAGTCATCGTATCATCATATTCCGCCATACCTTTTATTGTTTCCAATGCTGACAACATGCCTGCTACAGAATTATTAACTTCGTGCGACATTGTACGTATCACTTTCTCATAACCGTTACGCTCGGATTGTAGAATTTCGTCTGTCACATTGTCAATAATATAGAATCGGTATGTGATACCGGTATTTATAAACGAGTGCGAACTGTAGCGTACCACATTCCCGTCAGTCATACGCAAAATCCGCGAATTATCCTGAATCATATCCTCCGATAACTTACGGGCGAGCGTTGACGGACTATTTCCCAATATCGAACCTGCCACTACATCGTGTCCGATGAATCTTCCGGAAGAAGGATTTGCCACGACCACTTTTCCGGTCGGGTCCAGTATGATTACTCCTGAGGGGGAATGGTGTATCAACTGTCGTAAGAGATAAGCCTGCTCCTCGAATCTAATCCGCTGACTCCGCAACCTGTCAAGCATAAAGTTGAATGTATCGGCAATCATGTCAACCTCTTTTTGCCCTACATGCCGCAATGTGCTGTTAAAATCCTGCGAGCGAAGCATATCAAGCCCTCCGGAAAGAGTGTCAATAGGACTCATCACCTTACGATAGAATACTATCAGATATATGACCATCAACAGGAGATATCCTTCGGCAACATAAAGGACCTCGCTTTGCCGCGTGTCAAGCACAAGAATAAGCCCTATGCAACCCAAGGCTATAAGCAGGAGCAGAAAAATATAATAGTATTTGAGTTTCATGACTTTATGTCAAACTTCTCCATGCGGCGATATAAAGCCGCACGGCTAAGGCCAAGCTCACGTGCTGCCCGGCTGATATTACCTCGGTGCTTCTCCAATACAGCACTGATACGGTCAGCTTCAATTTCATCAAGAGTGCGTGGCGCGGCCATAGATAATGAACTATCGTCTGACATTGCCGCCTTAAAATCGTCAGCTTTAATGGTATCCGATGGTGATAACAACGCAGTACGCTCCACAAGATTTTTCAGTTCACGTATATTCCCCGGGAATGGCCTTGTACACAGATATTCCTTACCCGCTTCCGATATACGCATGTCATTCAACTTGTTACGTCTGCATGACTCGGTAAGGAACTGTTCGGCAAGCAAGATTATATCCCTGCCGCGTTCACGAAGAGGGGGTAGTTCAATCCCGACTACACTGACGCGATAATATAGGTCCTCACGGAATCGACGTTCTGCAACCATCTCTCTCAGATTGACATTAGTGGCGCATATTATACGGACATCAATCTTGCGGGTTTTGTTAGATCCGAGTGGCTCAAAAGTCTGCTCCTGAAGGACACGCAGCAGTTTGACCTGGCAGCTTAAATCAAGCTCCCCTATTTCATCAAGAAATATTGTACCGCCATCGGCTGATTCAAAACGTCCTATTCTGTCATTTAGCGCACCTGTGAATGCTCCCTTCACATGCCCGAACATCTCACTCTCAAAAAGCGAAGCAGGCAATCCACCGAGATTGACCTTGACAAACGGCTTGTCACGTCGGGTACTGTTGCGATGTATAGCCTCTGCAATCAGCTCCTTGCCGGTGCCACTCTCTCCATTGATCAGAACCGGAGCTGAGGTCGGAGCTACACGTCGCACTATGTCAAGTGCCGATTTAAGTACATGCGATTCACCTATTATTCCGGCTGGGTCAAACCGGTCCACCGTAATATCATTGGTCTTGTCAATCTTTACAGCGTTCGACAGCCGTTCGAGCAACTGACGGTTGTCCCAGGGCTTTGTAATGAAATCAAATGCTCCTGCCCGCATCCCCTCTACAGCCAATTCGATGCTACCCCACGCGGTCATCAGAATTATCTTTGTAGCAGGAGCGAACAAAAGAATCTGACGCAACAGAGTAAGCCCCTCGATTCCTGACGTAGCGCAACTGAAATTCATGTCAAGCAATACTGCTTCAGGCTGTACTTTTCGTACAACCGTCATTGCTTCATCCGGCGAGGATACCGCCTCATATGTATATCCGGCCCGCTTCAGCAGCAATGAGAGCGAGGCACGTATCGCTGCATCGTCATCAACTATAAGAATCATGATACAAATATACTAATTTATTATAGCTTCAAAGTCGGCCTCTATGGGATTTCGACCTGAAAAATCCCATAATGTCACACTTCTCAACTGATAGTAGTAATACCAGAAATAGAACAATTCATTCAGATATTTTACCCGGGCATTATCTTTGGACGTCTGTGAATCAGTCAGATCGAGGGCTGATATCCGTCCTGTCAGGAATGTCTCCACACTGCTGTCATACCTGCGGTCAGCTACCGAATCAGCTTTCAGGGCCAGATTTAGCTGGTTCTTTTGGTTGTTGAACTTTTCGACAAGTATAAATAGTTCCTGATTGAAGTCAGCCTGTTCCTTACGCAGTCGGCTTCTGACTACCTCCCGGTTGCTTTCAGCTACCTTGACGCGTCCTTTCCGCTTCCCCCAATCAACGAGCGGAAGCGAGATACCTATCTCAACAATCTGATTATCCTTCAGCCGGGAGTACGATTCAGCTATTCTCGAATCAGTACCTGTCAATCCAATCTGGGCAAACAGGTTGATTTCACGCATATTTCCCTTTGCCTTGGCTACCTCATAGTCAGCTTCAAGCTGACGCCTCCGGATATTGCGGCTAAAGGCATTGAAGCGCAGGGCATGCTCCAAGGCATCGGCATACACCACATCCATAACATTGATCTGCTCGGGAATTGCCGGAATAAGCTCCACATTATCAGGATAGTCCAGAAATGACCGGAGTCTGAACATGGCACTTTTGACATCGCTTTCGCACGAAGTTAATGTTGACCTTGAATTAAGCAGATTCAACTCAATCTGCATCAAGTCATTCTGGCTAATTATACCCATGCGTCTTTTCACCGATGCCACTTCATACATTTTCTCCGCATTCCGTACATTTGTCACAGCAGATGCCAGAACCTCACGGGCAGCCAAAAGATTAAAGTAATACTGGATGGCAGCCATTGCAATCTCTTCCGTAGCACTTATATACGATGCTTTTGCTTCAAGATATCGCTCCGGTTCAATCTGTCTGCTCCATTTTATGTCATTCACACTAAATATAGGCTGCGAAAGCCGCAATGCTATCGGTACGGACATAAACCGGTTGGACTTCACTCCACTTAACTGTCGGAAATAATCGAGCGAAGATGTAAGCGACAATGTTCCACCGGTCAGCCATATACGCTGTTCTACCGAAAGAGTCCCTGAAAGGTTTATATTGTCATCCCTTAGAAATGTGTATGATCCATCCGCTTGCTGATATGAATTGAACCGCTTGCTATATGATGGAAGCGTTGCCGTCAGTTTTATTTCGGGCAATAGATCAGCACGATAGGAGCGATACTCCCAATACGCTGATTTCAACTCGTTAACAGCCACTGCGGCATCCACACTCCTGGAGCGGGCTCTTGTTATGACATCCTGAAGGGAGACATTCAATAGCTCCGCATGTACGGCATACGGACACAGAGCACAGATAAATATGACCAGAACGCGATACATCATAGGACTCTCCTGCCGTCAAAGAAATGAATGGTGCGGTCCGTGTCGCGTGCCTGAAGCTCATTATGGGTTACCATGACAATAGTTTTGCCAAAATCCTTGTTCAGGTTATGAAGTATACCCATAATTTCCGAGCTCATCTTTGAGTCAAGATTACCACACGGTTCATCGGCAAGAATAATACTCGGATCTCCAACTATAGCGCGGGCTATAGCTACGCGCTGTGCCTGACCGCCAGAGAGCTGCGATGGCATGTGCGACATGCGGTGACTAAGCCCTACACGTTCGAGAGCCTCACGTGCCAATTGCTTGCGGTTGGTGGAGTTTTTGCGATATAGCAGCGGTACCATCACATTATCCAGCACATTCAGCGAATTGATAAGATTAAAACTTTGGAAAACGAATCCAAGTGTAGCGTTACGCATCTTGGCAAGTGTACGGTCACTCAGTCCGGCCACATTCTGTCCGTTAATTTCTACCGTGCCTGAAGTAGGATTATCCAATAGGCCGATAATATTGAGGAGGGTTGACTTGCCGCATCCCGACGGTCCCATTATGCTGAGAAATTCACCGGAGGCTACTTCCAGATTTATATCCTCGAGAGCTCGGGTTTCAATGGTCTTTGTACGGTATATTTTATTTACGTTGGAAAGTTTTATTGTTGACATGATGTAAAGTGTTTTAGATTGTTATTCATTACGTAATGCTTCCACAGGATTGACACGGCTCAATGACAAAGCCGGCAGCAATGTCCCGATAATAACAGTAAGCAGTATTATCAGATATGATATCACTGATATAATGGTAAAATGCACACCGAAATTTGTAATCCAGTTGTCCGACATATTGTATGATACAGATCCGAACCCTTGATACATTCCATATTTATGTGCCCATTGGAAGTACAGCAGGTCAGCTATAAGGAACGCTACAGTGACAAGTACGGCACTCTCTCCGAGAAGCATCGTAACTATCTGTGACTTGCGGGCTCCGAACGACCGTAGCACTCCTGACTCACGGTAGCGGCGGCGTACCTGCAGCGACATTGTCCCTATAGTACCAAGCACAAGGCTGATAAGGAAAAATGCAGCGAGAATCTTGAATATTGCAACAGGTGTACCGACACTGTTCGCTTCCTGCGCATCTATTATTGTCCCATAGTCCTTGACATTTGCCAGATAGTAGTTGCCATCGTTCAGTTCTTTCACTCCCCATTGGAATGCATCGTATGCGGCATCAATACCTTTTACGCCGGGACGAATTCTGGCTATCACTTCAAAGTCCTCTATCTTATCATCTTCATTCAACTCATACGGATAGAATACAATGCTATACGTATTGAAATAGCTGCGGTAGCGGGTATCGGACACGACTCCTACAACTGGAGTCCACACTGTATCGCCTTGCTCGGTTACCTCCTTGATTACACCTTTACCAAAAGATTTTTCCCCAGGCCAGTAAGAATCAGCAATCTCCTTAGTGATGATAATACCTACATCTTTTCCTGTTTCTGATAAAGATCGGTCAGAATTCTTGACAAGCTGCTTGATGCCATATGTCTCAAAAAAATCTGTTCCTGATACGAAGTTCAAAACAAATGTACCTTTTCTCACAGTATCCACGCCAGGATTTCCTGTATGGAAACCAGATATTGTCACAGTGCTGCTATTGATATAATCACAAGCAACTGCTATCGTTGCCGATTCATACTCTTTTCGCAGTTTAATCTTATTGAATATACGTTCAATGTCCTTATGCATGGCCTGTGCTGAATCCGATTCGGATGAATATTTCTCAGAATCAGGAGGATATGACTCAAAAGAGAACAGAATCAGCCGGTCAGCATCGTATCCTACAGGTTGCGACGTGGGATACGTAAGACTTATTACCTGATCCGTCATGAACCAAAGTACTATTGAAACAAGAATAAGCTCAACAAAAAGCCAACCATTGGCCCGGCGCCGGTGCCATAGGTTTTTTAATATGATTTTAAGCATTGTCTTTCAATGATTTTATAATTGGACGACGAAGTGAATTCCATGCCGGAATCAGTGCCGACATTACATTTAAAAGCATACATATCAGGAACATGATGACGAATGCTCCGGGTGAGAACAGCATATCCGCAGTAATATTGGCACCGGTGGCCGATACTCTATAGAACGACAACATCGAACCAAATATCCAATCGGCCATTCCGATAATGAACCCCCAGGTAATGACCAGCGCTATAAATCCGCCGATAAGAGTTAGCAACAGATTCTCACAAAGTATCTGATTGAGCAATTGTATTCTTGTTGCACCAAACGATTTGCGGAGGCCGAGCTCAGGCTGGCGCATCTCCATACGGCCGGCTATCATACCGCTCAGATTCATTGCCGGGATAAGGAGCAGTCCAAGCAACGCAGGCAGAATGCCCAGTACCATATCCCATACGTCAAATCCCATTCTCGTAGGACCTCCCTTTAGGTTGGATACAACATGCAGATCCGGCTGGTCAAACAGATGGAGGTCCTCGTCGGCATGCGTGCTGTTGTAACGGCGCTGTATCTCCTGTACCTCGGCTTTGAGCGCGTCAATATTATCTGTCGTGATTGCAAGCTCATAATTTCCAAGCACCTCTCTATCTTTATTGCTGTCACTCACAGCTGTGTATGGTATGATAACCTCTCCATACGACTTCTTATGTATCGCACTTCCGGGACTGAAAACTCCTACTATCCTATAATCAATAAAGTTAACCGAAAGCGTCTTGCCTACTGCATTTACATAATCGGCGCCAAACACTTTTTTTGCTAACGCAGAACTTATCACAGCCACCTTTACTCCGCTGTCAAAGTCTGCCCGGCTGAACGGCTTGCCATCGGTAAAGTCAAGCCGGTATATCTCAAAGAAAGTCGGGTCGGTCAGTTTTAAGGCTACAGATATATTCTGGCCATCTACATCCTTGGTCTTTCCTCCTGAGTATTCATTATACTGGGCGGAGACTTTATCGGCCGTCTTAAGATTATAGAACCATGTCCGGACAAAGTTTAGCGACAGGTTGGCTTGATGCCAGTTGTCATAACTGTCTTTCGATGTCAGCACCGCCGTTTCGATATAAGCAGTGCGGTTACGTTCATACTCAGGATAAAATGGGGCTAACTTGATATAAAATATCATCCCATATAGCATGGTAAATGATAGGGCCAGCGCTGTACCCCCGATATATACGGCGGAAAAAAGCTTGTTCTGGCGGATAGTATGCCATGCCTGTTTAAAATAGACTATAAGCATTCAAATTAATATTTTAGATTACTATTATTTCTTAAGCACTACTCTCTGCTGTCCCTCAAGCAGCTTTTCATTGCTAATCACAACGCGCTCACCTACATTCAGCCCTGATTCGACCTCCACATAGTCAAATCCGGCGGCACCAAGCTTTATGTCACGTGCCTCAAGAACACCAGCGCCATTATCAACAAACAGTTGATATACCCCCGGCCCATTATAGAACGATGCATTCGGGATGCGCCGTACATCAGTCCTGAGCCCGTTTGATATATATAGCTCGGCCTTTACTCCGGGACGAAGCACCGAAGCGCTGTCGCAGTCAAGAGCCACAGTAAAGCTGTACATTCCGGATTTTGATGTAGGCGAAACAGTAGCGATAGTTCCCGACATATTCTGACGGGCTATCTTCACTGTCACACGGCATCCTGCCGCTACGTCACGGCCATACGAGTCAGGTACTTCACCGTCAATACGGAAATGTCCGAGGTCAGCAATTGACGCTACGCGCTGTCCGGCTGTGATCTGTGCGCCTATTTCATTGACTATCGATGTCACTGTCGCACTCCGTGGTGAGCGGATCTCAGCATCGTCAAGCATCCGTGATGTCAGGCTCAGATCCTTCTCCTTCACCTCAATCTCAAGTTGCTTGATGCGCACATCGGCCTGCATTGTACGGCGTTCGTTCGATAGCTGCTGCCGAAGCTGTTCAAGTTCAAGGGCTCCTGACTGCCGGGCAAACTCCACTTCACGTACCTTATCCGTTGTACCGCCGCCGATACTGTCAAGATAGCGCTCGTTTGACAGCTGCATGTCAAGTCTGTGGAGTTGCATTTCAGCTACCTGTATTTTCATCTCCAGGTCACGAATCCGGGTGTTGTTCGCCACCTGAAGCTTCTCCAGCTCAAGCTTCATCATGGCAAGTGCATCGCGTTGCTTCTCAAGATCAATACGTGTTGCCTCCAGGTCAAGCCGCATCAGAGGAGTTCCGGCTTCAACTCTGTCGCCCACGTGGCGGTACACCTCTAAGATACGTGTCGACACAGGCGAATTGATAATCTCTTCCACTGCCGGCACTACACGTCCATGGCCCCCTACCGATATTTCAATATCGCCCGTGTCCACAACCGCGAACCCTAACTCCGACTCACGTACAGAAGGGGCTATCCCTTTCCATACATAGATTCCGGCTCCTATCAGCAATATCAACACGCACGATGATACTATTATTAGCTTTCTGTTCAGTTTCAGTCGTTCTATCCTTGTAATCTTTCTGTCCATAAACAAACTGTTTGCACATATAATAATCAAACAGCGTGCCATATCGTTAACAGATTGATAATCAGTTGTAGTATAAGAATTCGACTGTTCATTATCGGACAGTGCGGACAAAATCATACAAGAGCGTCCGACCTATGCAGACGCAAAATTGACATTAAAAAGAGCCATATCCACTTGCACAGATTAAAACAAATAGCTAAATTTGCACCGTCTTAGGCCAAGTGCTTGGACATGAAGGATTGTCTTATGGTGTAATGGTAGCACTGCAGTTTTTGGTTCTGCCTGTCTAGGTTCGAATCCTGGTAAGACAACTCACCCGAAGGAGTTAAGCCCACCGCTTAACTCCTTTTTCTTTTAGCATATCGCTTTGGTTGTTGGTCCGTGAAATTGGGGCGTTGGCCATTTGGGAATAAACTTTTTCTGTGTTTTCTGTCTTATAGTTGGTACAAACAATGATTAAGAAGTATGGAACTGAAAAACTTTATTGTCAAGGTGGCTTTTATGGGCACGATTGCTTGTGCGGTGACTGCTATGGCTGCGTCATGCAGCAATAATGGCCAGCAGAAGGAGGATAATACTCAGACAGAAACAGCAAAGGAGGGAAAAAAGAAGGTGGGCGGCCCACAGCTCGGATCTCCAGGCGGTGGACCTGTCATAGACAAAACTGACGATGCTGTACTGCAGGCGATGATTAAATCTGTGGTGCCGAAGTTCAAGCAGCTGGAGTATTCCGATTCAGAAACCGGAAAGGTGCTCAAATATAATCTGTATGTCCCTCAGAATGCAGAGACAGGCAAAAAGTATCCTTTGGTTCTATTCATGGCTGACGCAAGCACCCCAGGGACTGACTATACCACCCCACTTACGCAAGGCTACGGTGCCCTGGTGTGGGCCACTGACGATTGGCAGGCAAAGAATCCATGCTATGTCCTTGTTCCGCAATTCTCAGGAGTGGCGGTAAATGATGCCTACGAGCATACAGACGAAGTGGACATGACCATCCGTCTGGTTAAGAAAATAAGCGCTGAGAACGGTGTTGACACCAACCGTCTGTACACCACAGGACAGTCAATGGGTGGCATGATATCGATGTATTACAATATTACCTACCCTGATTTATTTGCTGCATCGCTGTTCGTTGACTGCCATTGGGATACTAATAAGTTCGGAGAGCTTGCACGCCACAAATTCACATATGTCACAGCGGGAAAGAGCGGTAAGTCATTCAGTGATATCGAGGCTCTTGAAAAAGCTGCTGATAAGGATGGCATCAAATATGAATATGCCACATGGAGCGCCAAATTACCTCAGGCCGAACAGGATTCGCTTGCCTCTGCACTGCTTGCCAACGGAGCTCCGGTAAATATAATCAATTTCACGCCTAAATCGGTGCTGCCCGATGATGGCAAAGGAAGTGAACACATGTATTCATTTGACTTTGCATACAAGCTGACTCCGGTAAGGGAGTGGCTATTCAAACAATCGAAATAAATTTATCTATCATCCTATGACTGGACAAGATTGCTATTCGTTCAAGAATGCAATCTTGTCATTTTATATAGGAACCGATTCTCCGGACTTAGTGTTATGAGATTATGGACAACCAGAATTCTTCATCCTTTTCGTTTCGCAAGTATGCTGCGGTATCAGCGATACTGATTGTGCTGATTATGACCGTCCTTGATGTGACGGTGGTCAACGTGGCACTCCCCGTCATGGCATCGGACTTCGCTATCTCGGACTCCTATGCTGTGTGGATTGTCACGATATATCAGCTTGTCATCACCATGCTACTGCTACCGCTATCATCTTATGGCGACATCCACAGCTATCGCCGGTGCTTTCTGACCGGAGTAGTGATATTTACTCTATCGTCTGCGTTATGCGCCCTGTCTGATTCATTTGCAATGATAGTTGCCGCCCGTGCTCTACAGGGTATTGGAGCAGCCTGCGTAATGGGCGTAAATATTGCATTGACCCGACTGATATATCCGCGCAATGTGCTCGGCCGTGGCCTCGCGCTCAATGCTATGGTAATAGCTATAGCCACAGCCGCAGGGCCGACAATAGCCGGTGCGGTGCTGTCCATAGCGTCGTGGCATTGGCTATTCCTGATTAATATCCCATTTGGTATAGTGGCGTTCATAATAGGCAAACGTCTTCTGCCTGAAAATCCGGAAAAGAAATCATCGCCAAAATTCGACTGGACAAGTGCCGCAGAAAATGTGGTTGTATTCGGTCTGATTTTTCTGGCAATCGGCAACTTCGCACGTCACGGTGACGTAGTGGTCAATACATGTATGATAGCCATAGGAATTATGGTCGGGATATTCTACGTACGTCGGCAGCTTCATCGTGAATCGCCGATGCTACCTGTCGATCTGTTTCGCATAAAACTATATACACTCAGTATATCCACTTCGGTATGTTCGTTTATAGCCCAGAACTTAGCTATGATATCATTACCGTTTCTTCTGCTCAACAAGTATGAATTCTCTGAGATAACAACCGGACTGCTTATGACCCCGTGGCCTCTTGCAACAATGATTGTATCACCAATAGCCGCCCGGTTCGTGGAACGACACAATCCTGGACGTACTGCAGCGGCAGGCATGATTGTCTATGCTGCCGGCATCCTGCTCCTGCTATTCGCACCGGCCTCAGGGGTGTCAGAATGGGACATAGCATGGCGTATGGCTATATGCGGCATCGGATTCGGGCTGTTCCAGACGCCTAATAATATAGTAATGGTAATAGCTACACCCATACAGCGTACAGGTGGAGCCGGGGGTATGCAAAGTACCGCAAGATTAATAGGTCAGACGCTCGGAGCCACATTCGTAACACTGACATTTGCATTCGTATCCGGCGGAATCTTCAATTCTGTCCACACATGCCTATGGCTCGCGCTTGGATTTGCAATAATAGCAGCGATGTTCAGCGTGAGCCGTAAGTCCAAGGACTCCGGGATATTATCGACGCCGGAAGCAAAGGACAGCGAAGGCCAGAGAGCAGACTGAACAGAGGATTATAATCAGAATAGTGGTAGTCATTATATTACCGATACTAACCAGCGGAGTGACAATACCACCGAAAAGAAATCCGGCAGCTCCGAATACAGCCGATGCCGTACCTACCATTTCACGGCCTTCGTCCATGGCAATAGCTGTAGATGATGTCAGTATGAATCCTATGGCTACAAGCATCAGGAACGTCAGCCCTTCATATATCACGAAGGTATCAAATAGATGATAGGCACAAAACTGAAGGATACCTGCAACCGTGATACCTATTGTCCCAAATAGGGCCGCACTTGACATTTTCTTAAACTTAAGTGACAGTCCAGACCCGATACCGATACCAAGCGCATTTACGGCAAAGAACAAAGAAAACATCAGTTCTGAAAATCCGTAGTAGCTCTGTATGATGAATGCAGCGGATGATATATAGGAAAACAGCACTCCACAGCAGAATGCGTACATAAGCACACATATTGTAAAATACTTCAACCGGAACACCTTCGGCAGATTTGCCATAAGGCTTGCCAGTGTACCCTTGAAACGGTTATCATGAGGGTGCGATTCACGGAATATCAAGCACATCACCAATATCAGCGCTCCTATTCCAAACAGAATCCAGAAAATACCCTGCCAACCGACTGCTTCAGATACAAGCCCACCGATGACAGGAGCCGTAACCGGAGCAATACCGTTGATAGCTCCTATAACAGCGAGAGTCTTGGCAAGTTCACGGCCTGAATAGCAATCAGTAGCTATGGAACGTGACAGTACAATGCCTCCGGAGCCTCCGAGTCCCTGAAGAAAACGGCATATATTGAAAAATTCGATTGTAGGTGAATAGATGCTGACTAACGTTGATACAACAAACAAAACCATAGCCGCTACAAGAACGGCCTTTCGGCCATACTTATCACTCAACGGGCCGAAGAAAATCTGCCCTACCGCAAGTCCGAGCATGCTTGCCGCAAGTCCAAGCTGCACCAACGAAGCTGATGTATTGAATATTTTGGCCATGGAAGGAAGCGTAGGCAGGTACATATCTGTCACAAACGGACCAAATGCCGACAACATCCCAAGAAACACAATCAGAAAGACATAATACTTTTTACTAACCTTTGTCATACCTCTTATTTGCATTGTTGTTACAAAAAATAGCGTTTCAACTCAAAGTCAATTAGACTTACGTGTTGAAACACTACATATTGCTTTTCAGGTGCAAATTTAACAATGGATTTGCACTTGAGCAAAAAAACAATCACTATCCCCTGTCAACTTTTTCTTTCGCTTTGGCAATATACGTTCGTGCATGTATTGGAAAATGATGAAGAACACCGGTACCATAAACAGTAATGCAAGAGTTCCGAACAGCAGACCACCAACAGTGCCCACTCCAACCGAAATATTGCCATTTGCCCCTACTCCTGATGCAAACATCAATGGAAGCATACCGAATACCATGGTGGCCGAGGTCATTATAATAGGGCGAAAACGTGCCTTTGCCGCTGAAATTGCAGCTGCAGCAAGCCCCATACCCTCCTTTCGCCGCGCCGTAGCATATTCTGTAAGAAGAATTGCAGTCTTTGCCAATAGGCCTATCAGCATAATCAAGCCAATCTGCATATAAATATTATTCTCCAGACCCCACCAGCGTGCAAACAAAAAACTTCCCGCAAGTCCGAACGGAACTGCTACAATCACAGCTAATGGGACTGTCAGACTTTCATACAGCGCACATAGTATAAGATATATAAATGCAAGACATATACTGAATACCAATACTGTGGTATTGCCTGATGATGATTCCTCGCGTGACATACCGCCAAACTCATAGCCATATCCGGTAGGAAGATATTTATCGGCTACCTCTTTGATAGCCTTGATAGCCTCTCCGGAACTATAGCCATTGCCCTGCTCGCCATAAACGGATATTGCCGGGAACAGATTAAACCTCGAAAGGCTTTCCGAACCATATACTCTTGACAAGGTGATGAAATTGTCCAACGGGGCCATTTCTCCGGTTGATGACCTCACAAACATACTCTTCAGCGATTCTGCATCAAGCCTGCTCTCAGGATCAGCCTGAACCATGACACGATACAGCTTTGTGAAGCGGTTAAGGTTTGACGAATAACTTCCGCCTACATATCCGGCAAGTGTAGAGAGTACATCTGCCGGCGACACATTCATCTGCATGCACTTGACGGCATCAACCTCTACCATATATTGAGGATATTTTGTATCAAATGTGGTATATGCTCTCGATATTTCAGGGCGTGAATTAAGCGAGTCAATGAATGTACGCGTCACCTCAAGCAATTCTTCGGTAGTGGCGCCGGAACGATCCTGAACATAAAGTTCAAACCCGCTACCTGTTCCGTATCCTGAAATCATTGGCGACTGCGACACTCTGATCTGTGCTGACGAAATTGCGGCCGTGCGCTTATATATCTCACTGATTACAGAATTAATATCATGTTCCGATCCTTTACGTTCACTCCAGTCAAGAAGACGCACATTAAAGGAGCCTGCCGATGCCGATTGGTCGTGACGGGCATTTTTACCGGTAACCCGTGAATAGATATAAATTTCAGGGATATCCTTGATAGCATTCTCAACCTGATCCATTATCTCTTCTGTTTCTGCAAGATTACTACCGGGAGCCACCTGAATGTTGAGACTCAATGTTCCCATATCTTCCTGAGGCACAAGGCCGGTCTTTGTCGTGGTCATAAGCCATACCAATGCAGCTGCCGAAAGTACAAATAGACCCAGTACAATCCAGCGTTTTTTTATAAGAAACATTATACCGCCCCTATACTGACCGACAACAGTGGTAAAAGATTTATCAAACGCATATTCAAACCGCTTGGCGTATGAAACCTTATCACCCGTTCCCTTTCCCGGACGCATAAGCAACGCACTCAGTGCCGGACAAAGAGTCATAGCATTAATCAGCGAAATGCCTACAGCTACAGCCATAGTCAAGCCGAACTGCTTATAAAAGGTCCCGGTAGTCCCTCCCATAAAACATACCGGAATAAAAACTGCCATGAAAACAACAGTCGTAGTTATCAACGCTGTCGACAAGCCACCCATAGCCGTCACAGTCGCTTCATACGAATCATTCTTCCCCTCCTCGAACTTTGCCTTGACGGCTTCAACCACTACTACAGAATCGTCGACCACGGTACCTATCACCAAAACTATGGCAAACAGAGTCAACATATTCAAAGTGAATCCAACCGCATATATAAACGCGAATGTACCGATAAGCGATACTATAATGGATAGCGCAGGAATCAATGTGGCCCGAAAATCGTGCAGGAAAAGATATACCACCAGGACCACAAGAATCAACGCTATAATGAGCGTTTCAATAACTTTAGCGATTGAGGCATCAAGAAAGTCCTTGGTACTCGAGATATCTGTCAGTACCATCCCGGCAGGAAGCTTCTTTCGAAGTTCGTCCATAGTATTGTCAATCTCCTTGATAACTTCGTTGGCATTTGAGCCGGCAGTCTGAGCTATCATGGCATTTGCTCCGGGATGTCCGCTCGTCTCACTTATCATAGCGTAATTGACGGCTCCAAGCTCAACTTCAGCCACATCCTTTAGTCTGAGGATTGTACCATCAGGCAGTGCCCTGACCACCAGATTTTCATAGTCAGATGCATCCTCGTAGCGCCCACGATATTTCAGTACATACTGGAACGTATTCATTGACTCCGCTCCAAGTGTTCCTGTCGGCGATTCCAGATTCTGCTCAGCCAATACCTTATCGATATCTGCCGGAACAAGCCCATATTGTGACATCTTTGCCGGGTCAAGCCATATACGCATGGCATATTCGGCACTGAATATGTTTACCTCACCGACACCCGTGATTCGTGATATTTGGGGTTCGATGTTTATTTTCATATAGTTTGTCAGGAAGTTCGAGTCGTAACTGTCATCCGGGCTGTACAGCGTAATAGCCTTCAGCGTACTGTTCTGTCGTTTTCGTACTGTCACTCCGCTTTTCGTAACCTCTGCGGGAAGCAAACCCTGTGCTGAAGCCACTCTATTCTGCACGTTGACCACAGCCATATCAGCATCAGTACCCTGCTTGAAATATATTGATACTGAAGCCGTCCCTGTATTAGTAGCCGTTGATGTCATATACAGCATGTCCTCTACTCCATTGAGCGACTCTTCAAGGGGCACAATCACGCTTTTAAGAACGGTTTCGGCATTAGCTCCGGTATATGTCGCCGAGACACGGACTGTAGGTGGCGCTATATTCGGGAACTGCTCTATAGGAAGCTGCATCAGCCCCAGCACACCTAATATCACAATCAATACTGATATCACTCCTGCTAAAACAGGGCGGTCAATAAAAGTCTTTACATTCATTCCATGATTTGTTTTCAGCAAAAATAACCTATTAAACCTTATGGATTGACAGCAGTCAAAGCATAAAATGACCAACGTCACATATCTAATGGCCAATGACATCATGAGGAGCAAAAGCATTCCTATTAAATCAGTTAACTTTGCATGCATATAATTAATATGTCCGGAAGATCACGTATGAAAAATATATCCATATACATCGATATAGTATTTTGCCTGATAGTACTCCCTGTCATGGCCATGATATATCCTGTTGAACGCTGGGCACAGCATTTCCAATGGTATGTCATTACTGTCGGTGTATGGTTATATCTGATATATATCCTTAACAGGGTACTGATTGTTCCATATCTTTTTCGTAAAGGAAAGTATCAGATAGTTGGAGTATGCCTGATAGTACTATCGATTGTCCTGACTTATATTATCTCACGTGTAAATCTATATACACCTAAACCAAACATTCATGACGTAGGTGTTACAAGAGTTCTACCGATTGTACAGCAGTATCAACAGGCGGTATGGTCATTGTTTATGATTGTCGAAGCATTCAGTTTCGCCGTTGGTCTCCTGATTGAAGCCAATCTTCAGAAGTCGCGTCGTATGGCAGTTGAAACCGAACGCGATAAGGCCAATATCGAACTGTATAAGGCACAGATCAATCCTCACTTCATGTTCAATACATTGAATTCAATATACGGTCTGTTTCTCACCCATAATGTGAGAGCTCTGGAATCTCTTGAAAAGTTTATCTCAATGATCCGGTATATCCACACGACATCACGCTCCAATTATGTGCAGCTATCCGATGAAGTGGACTATGTGCGGCAATACGTAGGACTTCAGGAGCTGCGTCTTAACGAGATGACCTCGATAAAACTTGAGATTGATATTGAAAACAGTAAGTTGAGAATCCCACCGATGATTGTAATGACATTTATTGAAAACTGCTTCAAGCATGGGACATCTCCAGTGGAGAGAAGCACTATTATAATACATATTTCTGAGAAAGACAGCACACTGACACTTACAACACAAAACAGAATATTCACGAATAAAAATGCAAACGGCCATACAGGACTTGCTAATTGCCGAAAGCGTCTTGACATCCTGTATCCACATAATCACATGCTAAGGATATCCGAAAAACAGGACTTCTTTCATGTCAAACTTACAATCAATGTTTCAGCATGATACGGTGTATAGCAATAGATGATGAGCCGATAGCCCTGAGCATCATTCAAGAACATTGCAACAGATACGGTGATATAGATCTGCAGTGCTTCACATCACCTGTCGCCGGGATGGAGGTTGTAATGCAGACTGAACCTGATATTGTGTTCCTCGACATTGAGATGCAGTCGCACAACGGTCTTACACTTGCCCGAGAACTTCCCATAGGTACATGTTTGATATTCACTACAGCCTATGCCTGCTATGCAATAGAGGGCTTCAATGTCGATGCGGTAGACTTTCTGCACAAACCGATTTTCTATTCCCGGTTTGAGCAGGCTATGGGGAAAGCGCGACGTTATCTCAGCCCCTCCCCTGAGTGCGGTTCTATAAAGGCAATAACGTTGAAGTCATCCCATAAAAATGTAGTAATCAATCTTAATGATATAATCGTAGTGGAGGCTATGGACAACTATGTAAAGATTCATCGCCGCAATCTACCCATGATAATGTCGCAGATTACCATGAAAGAACTGGAGTCAATGCTACCCGGCTCAACATTCATCCGGGTACATCGCTCGTATATTGTATCTATCCAGATGATTCAGAAATACTCTAACCGGACTATTTTCATGCAGGAATTTCCCCGACCCATTCCGGTAGGACGCAAATTCATACAATCGCTATCGCAAATTAATAATGTTTTATCCAAATAATTAACTTCAATATGAAAAAGATTTTCACCTTGATACTCATGGTTGCTATAGCCATAGTATCTTCTTCAACAATCAATGCTGGGACCCCGATTAACCAATCGGAATTGCCAAAGGCATGTTTGACATTCATCACAAAACACTTCCCTAACGAGCAGATTCGAAAAGTAGAGAAGGACAACGGTCGTCGCGGTCTGGAATACGAAGTCGATTTTGTAAGCGGCGCTGAGATTGAGTTCAACTCCAACGGCGATTGGAAAGATGTCAAGGTAGCCCGTGGCAATTCAATCCCCGCTGCAATAATACCCTCAGCAATATCCAAGTATGTAGCAACCAATTTCAACGGTCAGTCTATAGTTGAGATTTCCCGTAAACGAGGCGGATATGAAGTTGAACTATCAAATGGCTCGGAGCTGAAACTCACTGAAAACGCGCAGCCTATGCCGGCACGCAAGGGAGGACATCGTAAGTAATCAAAGTGCACACTTTGATTTATTTCAGGTATTAGTCAATCAGCCATATAGCATAAGCGCTATATGGCTGATTTTATTTATTTGGATAAAGTCAACTGTAGTACGGAATATGTCTAAAATGCTGAAATAAATTTTGCATTGAAGTGGACTTATTTGTATATTTGCGGTAATAATCTTAACTTCTTTTTTAGCATTATGGCAACTAAACCATTCAAATATCAGGAGATGTTCCCCATGTCAAAGGACACTACTGAATATTACCATCTTACTTCCGATTACGTAAAGGTAGAGAAGTGGGGCGACCGCGAAATGCTGGTTATCGATCCACAGGCTCTTACCGTACTGACAAATCAGGCTACACATGACAATGCATTCATGCTCCGTCGTGAGCATAATGAAATGGTGGCTAAGATTCTGCATGATCCCGAAGCGAGTGAGAACGATAAGTTCGTAGCACTCACAATGCTCCGCAATGCTGAGGTAGCTGCCAAGGGTCAGCTCCCCTTCTGTCAGGATACAGGCACAGCTATTGTAATCGGTAAAAAGGGACAGAATGTATATACCGGAGGTCATGATGAAGAGCGCATATCAGAAGGCGTCTATAAAACATATACGGAAAACAATCTCCGATATTCACAGAATGCACCGCTCAATATGTACGATGAAGTCAATACCGGATGCAATCTGCCGGCACAGATTGACTTGTACGCAGTGGATGGCGATGAATACAAATTCCTTTTTGTTGCCAAGGGTGGCGGCTCTGCCAACAAGACATATCTCTATCAGGAGACAAAGGCTCTTATCAATCCCAAGACTCTTGTCCCCTTCCTTGTAGAGAAGATGAAAACGCTCGGCACTGCAGCATGTCCCCCCTATCATATCGCATTCGTAATCGGTGGCACTTCAGCCGAATTGAATCTTGCCACTGTAAAGAAGGCTTCCGTCAAGTACTACGACAATCTTCCTACTGAAGGAAATGAACTCGGACACGCCTTCCGTGATGTGGAACTCGAAAAGCAGCTTCTTGAGGAAACCCGCAAGATAGGCCTCGGTGCCCAGTTCGGTGGTAAATATTTCGCTCACGATATCCGTGTGATACGTCTCCCCCGCCACGGAGCCTCATGCCCCGTAGGCCTCGGCGTAAGTTGCTCGGCCGACCGCAATGTCAAAGCGAAAATTAACCGTGAAGGTCTTTGGATTGAAAAGCTTGACTCTAACCCGGCTGAACTGATACCGGAAGAATATCGTAAACAGGGCGAAGGCAACGTTGTCAAGATTGACCTGAATCGTCCAATGAACGAAGTTCTTGCCGAGCTTGACAAATATCCCGTGTCGACACGTCTGTCACTTAACGGAACCATCATCGTGGGCCGCGACATTGCACATGCCAAGATCAAGGAGCGCCTTGACCGCGGCGAGGAGATGCCTGAATATCTGAAGAATCACCCCATTTATTATGCTGGTCCTGCTAAAACTCCGGAAGGAATGCCCTCCGGATCGTTCGGACCTACTACAGCCGGCCGTATGGACCCGTACGTTGACCAGTTCCAGGCAGCGGGTGGTTCAATGATAATGATTGCCAAAGGTAACCGTAGCAAGCAGGTGACTGACGCTTGCCACAAGCATGGCGGCTTCTACCTCGGCTCAATCGGTGGCCCGGCTGCTATCCTTGCTCAGAACAGCATCAAGAAAGTAGAACTTCTTGAATATCCTGAACTCGGCATGGAAGCTATCTGGAAAATTGAGGTTGAAGATTTCCCCGCATTCATCCTTGTTGACAACAAAGGCAACGACTTCTTCACCGAAATTGCTGAAAAATGCAAAGCTTGTGCACTGAATAACAAGTAATAAATACTCCACAGTGCCGCCATCAGTCATAATTCTGGTGGCGGCATATTTTTATACCTGCTATCAGGCGGAACTGATTAATCTCACAAAAAATGCATCGCATTGGACTTCAAGTCATAACCGTTTTCTTCATATTACTTACTCTTACCGCTTCATGTGGTGGGCATAGCAGTTCGACATCTCCTACTGGTCTCGATTCAGCAGTTTATGTCCCGGAATACGCTTCCGGATTCAAAATTTATGGTTCTCCGGACAGACAGAGCACCGTAATAACGGTCAGCAATCCATGGCAAGGTGCTGACAGCATCACTCTAAGCCTGCTGATCCGCCGTAATGAAGAGCCGGTTCCCGAAGGATTTAAGGGTCAAGTTATGTCCGGAAATGCGACACGTATAGTGGCGATGTCATCTACCCATGTAGCCATGCTGGATGCCACTGGCGACATTGATAAGATTTCGGCTGTGTCCGGACTTGATTATATCTCCAATAAGGCTCTGCGGTCACGTGGTGAAAACATCGCTGACATAGGTTATGAGGGGAATATTGATTATGAGCGGATAATGGCCATAAATCCGGATATAGTATTGCTCTACGGTGTAAACTCAGCAAGTCCGATGGAGGGCAAGCTGAAAGAGCTTGGCATCCCCTTTATATATGTGGGAGACTATCTTGAGGAATCGCCACTTGGTAAGGCCGAATGGACCGTAGCATTAGGAGAAATAACCGGTCGTAGGAATGAGGCTTCTGAATTTTTCCAATCTATTCCTGAAAAATATAATGCGTTGAAACAACGTGTTGCCGAGTCCGGCGTATCACCGGCAAAGGTGATGATCAACGCACCCTACTCCGATGCCTGGATCATGCCGTCAGACAATAGCTATGCCGTACAACTGATAAAAGATGCCGGAGGTGTATATCTTTACAAAAAGAATGATTCAGGGACATCCAGGCCTGTTGACCGCGAAGAGATCTTTTCCATGACATCTGATGCTGATGTCTGGATAAATACCGGTGCTTATGATACCTATGAATCCCTACTTAAAGCATGTCCCGGATTTGAGAACACTTCTGTTGTTAAAAAGCGGAACGTATATAATAACTCGCTCCGGACAAATTCCTCGGGCGGAAATGACTATTGGGAATCCGGCATAGTTCATCCGGAACTGATTTTGTCTGACCTTATCAATATATTCCATCCCGGACTGTTGGATAAATCAGAACTCCACTATTATAAACCGCTTAAATAATAATCTAAAACCATGCGGCAGCGATTATTGCTTATTATCCTGACATGTCTGCTCCCTGTCATATTCGCTTTGGATATGACTGTAGGATCAGTAGATATAAGCATATCACAGATTATCGCCATCCTGTCAGGCGACCGTTCTGACCCTGCCGCAACAACCATAATACTCAATCTGCGCTTAGGAAAAGCTATCGTAGCACTGCTGGCAGGTGCCGCGTTATCGGTAAGCGGCCTTGAAATGCAGACACTGTTCCGCAACCCTCTTGCCGGTCCGTATGTCCTTGGTATCAGTTCCGGCGCATCGCTTGGAGTGGCAATTTTCATCCTTGGTGCACCACTTGCAGGAATCACGGGCTGGATATCTACATTCGGTATTGCAGGAGCTGCTTGGATAGGTGCCGCCATCATTTTGACAGTTATCGGTATCGTAGGCCAGCGGATAAAAGATATCATGGTCATCCTGATACTTGGCATGATGTTCTCTTCCGGTGTTGGCGCCATTGTGCAGATTCTTCAATATCTGAGCCGTGAGGAGGCTTTAAAATCATTCGTTGTATGGACAATGGGCTCGCTTGGCGACGTTACGGAGCCGCAGCTGATGCTACTGAGCGCAGCCGTTGCTGCCGGGACTCTGCTTGCGGTATTAGCCATAAAGCCATTGAATCTACTTCTATTTGGAGAAGAATATGCCCGCTCCATGGGTACTTCAATCAAGGCGCTTAGAGTAGGTTTGTTCACATCCACTGTCCTTCTTGCCGGCACAGTCACAGCCTACTGCGGACCTATCGGGTTTATAGGATTGGCAGTGCCTCACGTTGCACGAATGATGGCTGCTTCGAGCGATCATCGGATACTCGTCCCGGCATCTTTCCTGACTGGTGCTATAATAATGCTTATCTGCGATATGCTTTCAAAGCAGTATGCCCTTCCTGTCAATGCCATCAACGCACTCTTCGGTTTACCAATTGTTATCTGGGTAGTACTCAGAAATAAATCCATTACCGTATGATAGAACTGAAGGATTTATCGCTCTCTGTTCCGGACCGTCTGCTATTGACTGTCGACAACGCTATCATACCGGACTCCTCGCTGACAGCCCTGATTGGGCGCAACGGTACAGGTAAGTCAACACTACTGCGTGCTATAGCTGGACTTAATGAGAATTATAAGGGAGAAATTCTGATTGACCGGACTCCGATAGTCCGCCTGAAGCCTAAGGATATAGCCAAGACAATATCTTTCGTCAGCACCGGACGTCCGAGGATCGACAATATGACCTGTATCGATCTTGTCGCTACCGGGAGAACTCCTTATACCAATTGGATTGGACGCCTGACAAAAGATGATGATCTGATAGTTGCGCAATCATTAGATACCGTGGGGATGACTTCATACTCCAATAAATGCATCAACACTCTTTCCGATGGTGAATGCCAGCGCGTGATGATAGCACGGGCCCTTGCGCAATGTACTCCCGTGATTTTGCTTGATGAGCCCACGTCGTTTCTTGATATGCCTGCACGGTATGAATTGTGCGATTTGTTGAAGTTACTGGCCTCGGAAAAGAATAAAACCATACTGTTTTCCACTCACGAACTTGATATTGCCCTAAACATAACCGACAATGTGGCATTGATAGCCAACGGTACGCTTTCCGTTCAGACATCCAATGAGTTGGCACGCACGTCAACAATCAAGGAGCTTTTCGGTGAGAACCTTCCCTGCTGGATAAAATAGGCATAGGCTAATTTTTTAAATCTGGCGTGAACCTTTGCTATCGCTCCAATGTTCTTATGATGTAACATTCAAAATTACATCAATAATGGAATCAGAAATATACACACAGCCCAAATTGCCATACGCACCTGATGCTCTTGCACCGGCAATCTCTCAGGAAACGGTGGAATACCACTATGGCAAACATGAGAAAGCGTACATCGAGAATCTCAACCGACTGATAAAAGGTACCGAATATGAAGATATGGAACTAGAAGATATCATCCGGTCATCTGAAGGTCCATTATTCAACAACGCATCCCAGGCTTGGAATCATATATTTTATTTCTTTTCATTCTCACCCGATGGTGGCGGAGAACCGGAAGGAGATTTGCGCAAGGCCATTGACAGCCAGTTCGGTTCATTTGAAAAGTTCAAGACCGATTTTGTTCAGGCAGGTGCAGGTATATTCGGCAGCGGATGGGTTTGGCTCTGCAAAGATGAAGAGGGCAAACTTTTCATAATCCAGAAACAGAATGCCGGCAACCCGCTCACCGATGGATTGACTCCGCTAATGGTATTTGATGTATGGGAACACGCCTATTACCTTGACTACCAGAATAGAAGAGCCGATGCCCTTAATATGCTGTGGAGCATCGTTGACTGGGACGTTGTAAGCAGCCGATACTAACTGAATTAAATGAATCACCATACAGCCGGGTGCATAGCTCCGCTAATGCGATGAAGGCAACCATCCGGCTGAAACAGCAAGAATAGCACTAATAAGCATAATGTGATGAATGGAAGGAGAGGCACTCGTGAGAGCACCTCTCTTTTTTACATATTCTATTTTTATTCCTGATTACTCCCCTTCATTCTTGAAAAGCTTATCTTCTTCATCAAGCTTGAAGTCATGTGCAAGTACCGCAATGAAATGAGATATCTGTTTTATGGCATTCAGTGTGTCTGGCGTTATCTCCTGGCCCTTTAGACGAAGCATCAGCATTCCATACAGAGCATTGAAGCATGTCTCTATTTCACCGGGCTTTTCGTCGCCGGCCTTGGAGCGAAGCTCCACTATAAAAGGTAATGTTCTGTAGAACTCAGCCGAGTACTCCGGGAATCGGGGATCTTTCAACAATGCCTGATGCAGGGCCACAAGTTGGCCAAGAATATTACGGTTCATCTGCAGATGTCCCGACTTCTCAATCCCCTCACGGCGCATCATATCTATCAGCGACTCATACCAGTCAACCATCTCCTTACGCTGTTGCGCCGTCAGGTTAAAACGGTCAATGACATTACGTTCTATCTTTTCAATATCAAGATCATTGGCTCGTATCATATCTTCTATCTGCCACATATAGAGCAGATACTCAGCAATATTCTCTTTTCGCTTCTGAGATGCTATAATCATATTGATATACTTTATTTGGTTATGCAAATATAACGCTTTTCAGATAAAAAGGATTTACTTTCTACCGAAAGTGAAAATTAGGTTAAATTATGTGTGCATGTTAAACCGAAATGACACATCAAGCGTAAAAGATGTGTAACTTTGTATTACCAAAATCAATTTTATATGTCAACAGTAACAAAAGAAGCAGCTCTTGAATATCATAAAGAGGGAAAGCCCGGTAAAATAGAGGTAATACCCACCAAACCTTACTCTACTCAACACGATCTTGCATTGGCCTACTCACCCGGAGTGGCATATCCGTGTAAGGAAATTGAGAAAACCCCCGCCGATGTATATGAATATACAAATAAAGGCAATCTCGTGGCCGTCATATCCAACGGTACAGCTGTGCTCGGCTTAGGTGACATCGGTCCGTTGGCATCCAAACCGGTCATGGAGGGTAAGGCATTGCTGTTTAAGATTTTTGCCGGACTTGACTGTTTTGATATCGAGGTTAATGAAAAAGATCCTGATAAATTCATCTCCATTGTCAAAGCCCTGTCACCCACCTTTGGTGGCATAAATCTCGAAGATATCAAAGCTCCCGAATGTTTCGAAATTGAACGCCGTCTGAAAGAAGAATGCGATATTCCGGTAATGCACGACGACCAGCATGGCACTGCAATCATATCGGCCGCAGGACTGCTTAACGCACTTGAAATTCAACATAAGAAGATTGATGAAATACGTCTGGTAGTCAACGGTGCCGGCGCGGCAGCCGTATCATGCACCAGATTATATATTGCCCTTGGCGTCAGACGTGAGAATGTAGTAATGTGCGATAGCAAGGGGGTAATCAATTCATCACGCACTGACTTGAATCAGCAGAAACGGGAATTCATGACCTCACGCCCCATAAGTACCCTGGAGGAAGCTATGGTAGGTGCGGATGTATTCCTCGGGCTTTCAGTGAAAGATGTTGTCACAGTGAATATGGTCAAGAGCATGGCGCCACGCCCAATTGTATTCGCGCTTGCCAACCCCGACCCCGAAATTTCCTATGACAAGGCAAAAGCTTCGCGCCCCGACCTGATATTTGCTACAGGCAGAAGCGATTATCCTAACCAGATAAACAATGTGCTTGGGTTCCCCTACATATTCCGAGGCGCGCTCGACTCCGGAGCTACTACCATCAATGAAGAGATGAAGCTCTCGGCCGTACGAGCCATTGCCCGCTTGGCGAAAGAACCGGTTCCTCCGGTTGTCAATACGGCATATGACATGACCGATATCCATTTCGGTCCGGAGTATATTCTACCAAAGCCTCTTGACCCTCGTTTGCTCACTACCGTGGCACCGGCAGTGGCTCAGGGAGCTATGGATAGCGGAGTAGCGCGACGCCCGATTACCGACTGGACCGCTTACGAGGAAAAACTCCGCAAGCTTATGGGATACGATAACAAACTTATGCGCCGGATATCGGAGCAGACCAAAGCGCATCCCAAGAGAGTGGTATTTGGAGAAGCCAACACCGACAATATGCTTAAAGCCGCTGTTCTTGCCCACAAAGAAGGGGTAATCATCCCTGTCCTTTTAGGAAATGATGAGATGATACAGAAACGTGCCGAGCGCCTTGGCCTTGACCTTACGGGTATCGAAATCATCAATCTCCGGCATGACCGCGAGGCTCCACGCCGCGAGCGATATGCAAAGCATATCTGGGAAAAACGCCAACGTGAGGGCGTCACATACCCCGAGGCTCTTGAGAAGATGTTTGACCGCAACTACTTCGGCATGATGATGGTCGAAGAAGGTGATGCCGATGCATTCCTCGGAGGCACCTATTCAGCAAGTAATGAAATAGGACGTATCGCCACCGAAATAATCGGCATCCGTCCGGGATATAAGCACTTTGCGGCAATGCACATCATGGAGACCAAAAGAGGTACATACTTCATTGCCGACACGCTTATTAATAAAAATATTGACGAGGATACCCTGTTTGATATAACCCGCCTTGCAAAAGATTCTGTGGAATACTTCGCACACCGCCCCGTCATGGCCATGATGAGTCATAGCAATTTCGGATCAATCTCCGAACCCGAATGTGTTAATTCACGCCATGTAGTTGACAGAATGCGCGCAGAGTTCCCTGAACTGGATATTGATGGAGAAATGGCAGTGAACTATGCTCTGAACCAGACGCTCCGCGACGAGACATTCCCTTTCAACCGTCTTAAAGGAATGGACGTCAATACACTGATTTTCCCCAATCTCAGCAGCGCATCCACTGCTTACAGAATGATGCTTGAAATGGGACTTGGCGATGCCATCGGTCCTATTCAGATGGGTCTTAACAAACCGGTTCACTTCATAAGCGTCAACTCCCCCGTCAGAAATATCCTGGCATTAGCTACAATCGCCGGACTCGACGCGGCAGTTCTGCAAAAGAAAACACAGATGACCGAAAAATAAGAACCGTCCTGTTATCCGGGAGAGAATATCATCATATGTTACTCTCCCGGATAACATTTTTGATATTGCTGAGTATCAGGAGATACACGACTCACATCAAAAAAACAGCAAAAATAATCGTTCAAAAATTTGGAGAATTACAAAAACTGACGTACCTTTGTCACCGCTTAAGGGAAGTAACCCGAAGCCGGTCCCATAGCTCAGTTGGTTAGAGCACCTGACTCATAATCAGGGAGTCCTAGGTTCAAGCCCTAGTGGGACCACCTACTAAATAATTAAATATCAAGCGATTAGATCAATCTCTAACCGCTTGATTTCTTTTTATACCATTTCCTTGCACAAAATTTGCACACACCCCGCCGCCCTGCACAACCACGCACACCGGTAAATATCAAGCCGTTACCACATTCGCAGGGCAACGGCTTGAACACAACATTTCATGAAAATAGTAATGGCTATCTACCGGTGTGCATAGTTATATAACTCCGTACTTGGCTGCAATTTCTATCATACGATCATAGCGATAATGATGCTTGCTATTCAGAATGGAATCATATTTAGAATCACATTCCTCATGACTATAATTTGGATAGAATTGACTGATTTGATGAAATGTATTGCGCCCGGCATCACCAAATATTGATCTGATGACACACCCTATACAATACCAATCTTCGTATCGTTGTGTAATATCAATTTTAAGGTCTAATATCCTGTCAATAAGGGCGATTATTTCATTTGTAATTGATACTGCTGATACAGCTGCGGACATACCAGTACATTCAAGCGGTGAAATCAGACACTGCTCCATTGTATATGTCTTTTGCATCACAACAGTTTGTTGAGTGTGCTTTTCGTTCATGTCTGAATCTAATTGAATCATCTTATTATAAATTGTTGGATTTTCATTTATATATGGGTTTGAATCGTATGAGACAATTCTCAGCCTACAAATATCGCTACACGCTTTGTCTATTGTTAGCCCAAGGTCACTAAAATCTTTTTCAAGAGCCTTGAAATATTGCTTGTGCAACTTATGGTCTTCGTATTTTACCAAACAAAATACACCATTCCCGCTGACAGATATACCGCAATACCATACAAAAGGAAGTTGGCTTACAAGCCGTTTCATTGTGGTTGTATCTGATATTGACGGGTTGTCTTTCCCGTCAATATCAATACAAATAACATTGCTTGGCGCTATTAAAGCGTCTGCACAGCGTTCTCGAAATACACCGCTGGGAGTAAATGCTGGAAGTGACCGCTTTTCAATCAATCCATTGCGATATTTTGTGACTATGTTCTCAAATGATGAAGTTGTTACTAAATCCCAAACAGGGAATGCACAACAAGGCTGCTTACTCGTCACTGTCCGAAAGCCCGAACATTTTGGTGATGTCATTGTCATAGTTTTTTGTTTTTGATTCTATCTTTTCGCAATACACTCTGTATTGATGATTCGGTGCTTTGCGATCTACTTTTATGCCATTCTCTTCAAGTCGGCGCAAGAATGTTGTTCGACTCATTTGTTTTGATTTCAGGTTGCACTCCTCACAAAACTGTTGGAATTCTTTGAATAATGATACTGAGTGTTCATATTGATCGGATGAAGATTTGTAACCGTATTCAGCAATGAATGACGCTACCGGATCGTTATCTCTGCGCAGAGCATCCTTGATTGATTGGCATAATTTTGACTCAGTGATTCTTTTATTAGTCATCAATCGCTTAAGTCCTTCAAGCAACCAATTGAACACACCGGGTAATTCTGTAAGAATAATTTTGTTGGCAAATTCTATATCCACTTGTTCCGGAGGAACCACTACATAGAATGGGAAAATTTTAAGTCGTCTCCATAACGCAGCTGTATTCTCAAGTGGAGGAAGATCATTGACATTAAACATGATAGGACAATATTCACTTATCATGAATGGTTTTCCATATGGGAATCGTGCCTCTACTTGTTCCCGGCTAATCACCTTTTTCACCATATTGGGATCACAACCTTGACCACCCATTTCAGATGAATAATTCAACAGATAATCAGTAAGAAGCGCTCTGTTATAGTTTGATGATGCAGCCGATGAACAAAGACTTGTTAACGTGAAACTACCAACGTTCTCCTTGCCATAAAGGCTTATAAGTATAGCTTGGAAAGTCGACTTTCCTGTACGACCCGGACCTTGAAGCACGCCGGCTATTTCAAGTTTAAGCTGTGGATACAAAGGATAAGCAGAAATTTCAGCCAACGCATTTATTGCTTCCTTTTCAGGCAAACTTGTCTCAATGAACTTCATGAACATGGGACATGTCGCTCCTTCAACATAACTAAATGGAAGTATGTTGAAATGGTAATCAGTTGGGCGATGTTCTCTCAGACCAGTAAATTCATTTGATATAACGTATGTCCCATTTTGAAGATTGATAGAGACGCTATCAATCGATTTCTTCGGTATAGGTGAATACGCATGTTCATTGAAATGATCCACCAGCATTTCTCTGATCCTTTTCTTCAAGGCATCTGAACGTTTAAATCCAGATCTTTCCGCCACCTTACAAAGAAAATGGCTGATTATATGATCGCTCAGTTTTTTCCAATATTTCAGTTCAGGCGTATATATACGGTATATTCCATCTTCAAAATACGCTAACCTTAAATTCTGTTCTTCAAGCGTTCGCAACAATGATAATACAACGATTATCACTTTGCTTTCATCATCAGGTTCCATACTCTTAAGTTTGGCACTAATTTCCTTATAGTGCTTCTCAAGCCCTTCAGAACGCAAACAACGTTCCAAGTTTTCGATTTCTTTGATTACAGCAGAATTATCTGAATAATAGGCTTTTGCAAAATCGATTTTTTCAACTTTTTCAAGGAGCTTGCTTAATCCACTTGTTGCCAAAATCTCTGAAATAGAATCAGTCCTAAAGTTCAGAGCATCTTCTTTTTTCTTTTTTTGGTAGATTCTTTTGTTACTCATAATTTGAGATTTTTAAATTGTTATTGATCCAGTTATCTAACTCTGTTTTGGAAAAAATCAGTGCGCCCGATGCCTTACGGTGTGGTATGGCATTACGACCTGTCAGTTTATACAGGGTTGACGTGCTTATTTTGTAACCGCACTCATTGAGATACTTAACTGCATTTTTCCTATCCAGATACTTTGGCGTATCGGGATTTATCACTATTTTTGATTTTAGAAACTCGAAGAGTTCATTTATTCGGGTTTCTAACCTTGCGACTGCGTCCGGCAGTCCGTCAAATGTTTGTTTTTGCGCCATAGGCTTGTTTTTTAATTAATTATGGCGCAAAGGTACATCGGTGTTTTAGACAAAGTTTGGTAAAGTTTTTATTAGAATGGAAAAATCTCAAAAAATTTATAGTGCACGGCAGATGCCTGATGAGTTTATATTCTATTTGTCCCTACTGTTGAGGGAATTAGAAGATAAGCTCAAAGTGAATGATGTCATATCAGGAGGTTTGGATAATCGAGTTGCATGGGAATCTGCCTCTGAAGAGATTGGCAGATTTTTTGAAAGTCGAATTAAACAAGAAGTCGTCAACAAAATTCCAACCATAAGCGATGAAGCATTAAGAGATTGGTCTGTTGTTCTTAAGAATAAAAAACCTAAAAACAAGCCAAACGACAGCAAATTGTCCATTGTTGCGTATTTCTTAGGGTATACTGATTGGGAAACATTTTGCAACCAGGTTGATGCTCGATTAGAGCACAATGGACAACTTTTTGATGTTGATGAGGTTAATCCTAAAAAATTGCACGTTGGTCAAGAAGTAATAATCGGTTGGTATCCGGATTATTATGTTCGAGTTCGTTATGAGGGTGATTATCAATTCAGAATATTAAATACCTCCCGAAATATAAAACGGATTCCCGGTGATTCTTTTGAAGCTGCCGGGTTCAAAATTGAACTACCTCCTGCCTGGTCTTGCAACTACGAGTTAAATAAATTCGGTCAACGGATAGATAATGACGGTAACATAATTTTAGGAGAAGATTTGGCATCAACAAAACCCAAAATTAAAGCGAGCGGTGTACCTCGTTATCTCACTATCTCACTGATTCCAGTCAACAAGAATATGACACAAGATGAATAAAATGAAGAATATTTTAGAACTTATTACTTTTCTATATTAGAATTCTCTCTATAAAATATCTTTTTATAAAATTCATTCATTTTACTCATTAATAAATAATGGATAAAGTACTCATTTCATTCACTTTATCCATTATTCTTTTTTTGTGTATGGTTGATTTGTTCAGAGAAGATTCAGGAGATCATTGAGTTCAGAGTGGCGGTTGGAGACTGTTTGTTCGGTTATATCTGAAGCTTTGATTTCCTGTTGGTGGTACTTCATGGCGAGGTGGAAGTACGTATCATATTGATCTCGCACATGAGAAGGCAATGGATTGGAAAGAGGCAACACATCAGTGGCTCTTGGAAAGGAATGTTGGTGCTTGAAGTCAGCACCGGTGACCACACAATAGCAATCTTCGTCGGCGTATAGCCAATAATTGTCATCGGTATGTTCCGCTCCGACACCCTCCTTTATGCAGACTTTCTCTACAATCTTGCGCACTTCCCAGCATTGTTCAATAGTGCGGGGTGATCGTACTACAACTCCAATAGTTACAGTGCCTTTGTCACGGTCATATACCTCTACCACATCTCCGGGGCTGAACGCATCATCGCGTCCTCTGAACTTTGCAAATGGCGTGTTCAGATCTTCAATCAAAGTAGAGCAAACGGATTGAGATACAAGTTGTCCGTGTCGGTCATAAATCCACAACCGACGATACTGATTACAGGAAATATCGGCATTGTATGGCAATTCATAGACATATAGCGCATACAGCTGCTGATTCATATATTCCTTGCCGACGAATCGCCGCAGCATAAACTGAACAGTGTCAAGATCAGGATAAATGAAACTCTGTGCCATCACCACCTCAAACTTTGTGGGATAACTGTCGGACTGCGGCTGATGCTTGAATCTATGCACATCAATTCTATAGACGGATTTACCCTCCGGATATGGCAGGTTCTGCGCCAATGCCTTGAATTCCTCAAATGTCATTTGTATGCGATTATTTCAATTCGATATTCTGTTGCTCCACAGTGGATGCGATGTCCAAATTTTCGGTTTGGAAAATTACCTAATTTAGGGAAATGCCGCTGTAATTCCCGCCACCATTTGCAACGTACAGAAATTTTCAATTTTTTATCTTCCAAATCTGTATTAATAAAATTAATCAGGAAGCAATCAAAGTATTCAAATAAATCCGGCCTTATTTCAAGCAGTTTATATGTCAGTGCATTGAGAGGATCAGGTGTTGAACAATCAACTGAAACAGACGTGTCAAATACCTCCTGCGCACCATATACCGGTAAAAAATTATCAGGTTCCAATTGCGGGCCATCAGGCCGATAATTGTTGCCTATGGCTGCGACCCGTGTAATTATGCGGTCTGTCTCACTTCCGTTTTCATGCCAATAACTGTTGACTACTGATTCGTCTTTGGCAAACTCTATCAGTTCATTTTGTCGCTTTTCTGAAATCGGTTCGCGTGGTTTGAACACGAATACAGGATGAATGTCATCACTCCACATCTTATGTTTAGGGGCATCGATATAGAAGTAATTGTCATCCAGCCAATCAAGAAAGACACCATCCGGCAACTTCTGGTTAATTTCCCAACATTTTTCAATGCTTCGTGGAACTGATGTTAGCAAGGCTGTATATACTTTTGCTCTACACTCTTCATCTGCTGAAAGATACAGATGTACTATTTCAACAAAATCGCCGACATGATGTTTTATCATCTCCTTTGGCCTACCTCTAAAGGCATCATACTTTTCAGCTTTTGAGAATCCATACGTACAAACAGATTGATCTTCCAGGTTGCCATCGGCATCGTATGTTCTTACAGAAATGTATTTTTCAAAATGTACATCTATCCTTGTCGGTATTTCAAATACGAAATGACAATAGACTTTCATGTCATCTATCTCCACTTTAGGTTTTATGTCTTTTAGAGCCACTTCTACTTCTTTCAAGGACAGATGGAATGACCGATGCGTACGTTCAAGTTCATATTCAGTATCGACCCATTCCTTGCAGTAGCAATATGTATCTACACGAAAAATTGTCCCACCGTCATAATGTGGTGGATTCAACGCCAACGCCTTAAATTCTTCAAAAGTCATAATTCTTGTTGTTTGGAATATTTCTCTTTTTCACGGAGCATGGCTTTATAATATCCGTTGTATCTGTTCTGTAGTTTTTTTGAGAGGGGATAACGCAGTGGCATTATGTTCAATGTATGTACATGCCTGTGTGTTGCATAGGTCGGTCCGTCAATAACGGGTAACTGGTCATCTTCTGCTTCTTGAAAATAACATGAATCAATATAAGCATCCCGAATTTCAGGCTCATAGAACGTATGATCGGAACCCGTGACGCGGTTACGATAGTCCCAGCACCATTCAACCGACAGTCCGGAATTTGCTACCACGCCAAGGCTGACCGTAGTGCCCCGCAACACTTCCACAATGTCACCCTCCTTAAAGCGCCGCATGTCGTCGGTTCTGCCCCGAAAGAAACCGTACCTTGTATTCCGGTCACGCTCCATTGATGAACAATACGTTTTATCAAGAAGAGGTCCGGAGTTGTCATACAGTCTCCATGACAAGCCATAACCAGGCCATGACATATCGAGTGCACATCCTATTGGAAATTCCTTAACATGGAAGCAATAAATATCATCATTGTTGTTGTCATAAGCCTTGATTGTTTCGCCAATCAATCGCTCTGCATCTTCGATAGTATGAGAGAATCCAATCCTTGAACACTCAACTTCAAATGACGGATAATGATTGCGACGCCGTTCCGGTAAATCCTTGACCTCGTACATCGTCACCTCAAAGATGCTCTCCTCTTCGCGCCGCGGTGGATTGTGTGCCAACGCCTTGAATTCGTCGAATATCATAACAATTTTAGTAAGTCACCGAAGCCGATGGTTCCATCTTCTGAAACATCAAGGTCTTCGTCTTCTTCCTCGTCATAATTATAAAGTATACCGTTCTCTTCAAGGAACTCGAAGAACTTGTCATTAATCTCCAATAGATTGTCTGGAAGAAGTGAACGGCACGCATTTATTAACATCCTCTCATATTGTGAGAAGTGATTGGTTTGTATCAAAGTGGCAACGAACGGTGTCACAACTGTTGGCAATGCATCGAGATAGCGCAGTTCACATAATGCAGATGAAATCGTATGAATAGGTGTATTAGTTATAAATTCATTATCTCCGGCCCAAAAGATACTCAATGCGACCTCAAATGAATTAATAACAGATTCTCTCCAATTTTCTTCCGCATCTGGAATCTGGTGAACTGGCAACCATCTCATGTTATACATACAAGCAAGAAAATCACATAGCACTTGGACTCGCCAATCGTGTCCTATCATATATTGAGAGACAGTCATAGCCTTATTCGTTGTAAGCACCGTATCATTTTTCAGAACGGTAGAAAATGCCTCATTGTTAATTCTCAACAGTGAATCTAAATCGCATACTCCTTCAAAAGCCAGATTGATAGGAGAAAACCATATAGGTGCACTCCATTCATTGGAATCCATTGGTTCTTGAATATCAGAATTGAGCCATTTTTTACACGCTGGAGAATACACAGCATCTGGATATTTATGTGCAAGTTCACGTAGCGTTTTTACAAGAATCTGTTGTCTGTGTTCACTTCGACCTTTTTGTGCCGGTCCTCTATAGAGATTCATATTTTCCATTATATATTTTGCAACGCCAAGAGTCAAAACAGTATCACCTGAAAATGACCCATTTTCAGTCAGTTTACTGTAGTCCTGCAAATCCAATGATGACAAATCTTTGTCTCTAAAAGTAGTCCGGAGAATATCACCAACGATTGCGCCTAATAAGTATTTCTTTTCCATGATCTTCTGAACTTATTGTTAGTTTATATATTTATTGTTTTATTTATGTTATTGTTTATCAGTTAATCATCCGGGAGCATTTTGAGTAGCGGGCGGAAATTGCATGAGAACTCAAAACTTGCCATCCTTTGACGTAGGTATGGATCCAAAAGATATTCGCAGCGGTTGACTATCCATTCGGGAATGGGATAGATACAGGCGGCGATTGATCCGGATATGCACGCCATTGTGTCGGCGTCACCTCCGAGCGACACAGCTTTACGGACCACATCAATGAAATCCTTGCCTTCAAGAAAACAGATGATTGATTCCGGCACTGATCCCTGACATGACACATCCCATTGATATGTGGGGCGTATCTCATCGACCGTTCGGGTCAGATCGTAATTGAAGCGGCACATTATATAATCGCGTATTTCATCTTTTGAATGACCATGTTTTGCCATCCATACCGCCGCAGCCACTGACTGCGCTCCGGCTATTCCTGCCGGATGATTATGCGACACTTCTGCCGTCATCTTTGCCAGAGTCAATGCTTCATCAAGAGTTTCGGCAAACAGTCCTACGGGACTGACACGCATTGCCGCCCCATTGCCCCAACTGTTGTAAGGTTGCGGATTCTCGCTCCATAACCAATGGTAGAATGAACTGCCAAAACCGGCATCCGGATATTTACGACCTATCTCCTGCATGCACTCAATCAGTCGCTCTTTGGTATGACCTATTTCATCATATTCATCGTAATGAGCTAACCAATAAGCCACGGCAATAGTCATCACCGAATCATCAGTGAACCTGCTCCCTTGTGGAAGAAGCTCAAAGTCGTACTTCTTCAACTCGACAAACTCATACAGTGAGCCTATAATGTCACCTGCTACCGCTCCTAACATATTACATTAGATTCTATTATTGTACCGTCTTTGCATATATACTTATAACGAGTATTTTTATTTCTTCCGAGTATCTTGTCTATAAGAGTTCGCCGCGATGATTTTTCCCAGAAATAGTACTCCGAATTAAGAAAATTATAAACGAATCTATCATGTATTTCCAATAGTTCAGTTGGGAGAAACTCTTTTGATCTAATACTCCAATCTAAAAAATTAGGTACTGAATGATAAGCTGCTTGGGCCATAGTTATAATAAGTCGGTACAATTTGCGCCTATACTTACTCGATAAATCAGATTCCATAACTACTATCATATCGCGATCCATCTCAAGAGAACTAATAAAGTAGTTATTATCTTCTCCATAACTAACAGCTAAGGGCAACAAATCGGCATCGATATATTTATTTATATCAAATGGTGAAAGATCTGAAAAATCAGGAATATCGTACCCAAACTCTTTCTCCAAAAAATTGTATAACAACTGATCACAATTACATGCAGTTAAGTCCAGGCTTAAGTAATATACACACGTTGCCAAAGCCTTGGCACATTCTATGAATTGTGTATTTTGACATATCGTAGATGCTGCAAGACACGTGGCTTCAATACATTTATAAAGCTGATTCTCGCCTTTGTTTTGGCTGAAATACAGTGCTATTGGACTGAGCCAAGTAGTATCGTTAATATCCCAATTGTCGGAAACTTCAGAAATTTCGCTATCCAACCATTTTTCAAATCCATTACTGATTACTAACGGTTTGTGCTTTTGACCCAAAGTTTTGAATATTGCTGCCAATTTTCTTCTTAACTCGTTGTCGCGGCTGACAGTTGCAGTTTCGTTGAGCAATTCTTCATTCTCCATAATCCACTGAGCTACTGCAATTGTCATTATAGAACAGTCGCTCACTCCTGGACATTTTTTTGCCAAGATGTTATCTGCGATTATAGGTCCTAATACCACTTCTGGTCGTTCCATAGTTTTATTTTTTTGATGCGAATAATATTACTTTTATGCTATCGGTTAGCGATTCATCGAAAGCAAGCCCCCAACAGACATCTATATCTTTGTTGTACTTGCCAATGAAATCGGTCATTGACTTCATCTCTAACATATCTGGTTTATAATCCTTAGGAATCAGAATTTGAAAGAGCATCTTTCCGACTTGATCCGAATTGATAGGCAAGTTATCAACTGACTGTTCCACGGCATCTGTAATGTTGCCACCAATCCCAACCGTCACATAATTCAATGTATCAGTTGACAAGGTTGAGGTAATGTCCGCGACATCAATATTTATATGTCCGCAAGTCTGTATAATCTGATCAATCGCGTCAATGGTAAATTTGGTTGAGTCATTGTAGTTCTCAAGGCAATAGAATAATTTGACATCATTACCAAACACCTGCTTTAAAACAGGGGCAATAATTGGCATATATCTTTTCTCGATTTGGTCGTAATACCATTGACTGGGGACAGAAATAGTAAGGTTGTTATTATTGAAATCAGCTACGCGCGTATGTGCGAATAACCGTTCAAACTCAGTGCTTTGAATCTTCTCACTAATCTGTTTAAGACACTTAGTCCACAGTTTATCCGCTGTCGAATTTACCTCATAACCAATTATCCTGTAATCCTCATACGGAAATTTGTATTGTGGGATAGAGAGATCATCAATGAAATCTTGGCATATTGGCACGTCAACTTTATCACGCTCTTTATCTGAGATAATCTGCTTCTCAGTCTTTTCCGGTAGTTTATCTTCCGAATCGTCATCATCCTCTGAATTCAGTAGATTTAACAACCGTTTAAACAGGGACTTCGAGGATTCATGTTTGTCGTTTGAATCCTCCGATTTCATGGTTACTTTCTTTTGCACCATATTCTATTTACTTGCTGCGATTAATATTACTTTTATTTTATCGGTCAATAAATCATCATAGCCTAATCCCCAAAAGACCTTAATTTCAACTGGCAAATTATGAGTAAAACTAACAATTTGCTCAGCATCTGAACAATCCATAGCTTCGTTTTCGGGCTTACGAAATTTGGGAGAAAAAACATAAAAAAGCATATCAGAGATATTCTCTGTAGATATGGGCAGATTTTCAACTGATTGCTCCAGAACATCGGTGATATTATCGCCAATGCCAACCGATATATAATTCAACTTGTCAGTAGATAATGTCCTCCTAATATCTCCATAATCAATGTTGAGTACTCCATTAGACTTCAGTACGTTATCAAGTTGGGCAGTATCACCAATTATCCGATAGTCCTCATACGGGAATAACGTTAGTTCATCCTTAACAACCGATATGTCGATTGTCTTTCCTGCCGGACTCTCTGTCAGCAAATCAAGTGGCGGCATCATATAGTTCTGTTTCATATCGGTTGTATTGTTGATGTATTGATTATGCAGAAAGAATCACGTTTTATTCACTTTTTGTTGAATAGCTATCATTTAATAGTTCATCAATATTGGGCATTGGTTCTATTGAAAAACAGAGACTCTGCCAACAGATTTGACAACTCTGAGCAATTGTCTCTCCATCTAAGAGTGTGAATGCAGTCCGCACTTTTGTTTTTGGATATTTCTCTGCTACAAGTTTGATTATTAATTCAATATAATATGGGATTAGGGATTCAACCTCCCGTGGAATACTTAAAACTAAATCTATGAAATCATATTTTGCAGACATTCCAGATACTATTTTCCGAATATGTCGTTCTATAATCGATCTTCTAATTGATTGACATGCCGCATAGTGCTTGCCATTCAACACCCCATTACGCCATTCCACTTTACAAGGAAAATCATCTAATGAAAAATCCTTTGGGAATGCGTTTGCTAAAGTATGATTCAGTTGATTCATTTCTTGCTCATTCGGCATCTCAAAGGAATATAAATCACATGCATCACATTTGCCATCAAATAAAAACCAGTCGTGATACATGATGACAGACGTATTTTCATTATATAAATGAGCATAGTCTTCGGGCCATTTTAATCCATAATAGTCTCCCTTTAAGATTTCACGCAATGACTCTTGAAACTCACGTAAATCAGATGTTTGCAGAGTTGATGATGGTTGTATTGCATTGAACATTGAGACACTGAGTTTATGGCAGGCATCTGAAGATAGTTCAATACCATCTGGAACTCGTGCGCAACAGAACACTAATCGATCTACAAAGTCTTTCAAAGTATTATTCATGTTAATTATCTCTCAAACTAAAACGGGGCTGTGCTACAGATCAATGCTGTTGCAGCACAGCCCCAGCAGGTTATTTCTTCTTTCTCAGGTTATATTCAGCAGCCATCAATGTAAGCGTAGAGTTTGCTTCTATGATTTTCAACTCCTCTTTCAATGCCGGAATGAGTTGTTCCATATCGCTGAAAGAAACGTCCTCAAAAACTTTAGTACCGATTGCCGAGAAATTCTTAGCAAGAATTTCCAACTTATGGTTTCTGGCAACCGTCTTGATCATTTCTGTCAGTTGGGTAAGAGCCGGCAGATTGGCGGCTTGATCAATAAGGACTTGGCTGATTAATGGGGTATGATCGATATGAATATCCTTTAAGCGGCCTACCTTCATTTCCACAGGAGATGCGCCCTGCACGTCAGTTTCAGTCAGTACGGCCAATCCATTCTCAGAATCTTCACTATTTAAGAGACTGACCTCAACTTTATTGTTTTTGGCATCGACTGAAAGAAAATCTAAATCGGCAAGAATGTATCTCTTACTCTCTGTGATGACTTCGATTTTTGCCACACAGTCGTCAACCCAACGATTGAACCAGTTATAGTTTCCGTTTGAATCCCCGTTCTTCTCAGAGATTTTCTGACTATAGAGAAAGAGTCGGCGAAGAATGTCGATCGGGTAAAAGACACGCATGTTTTCACCCATCCGGTTTTGTGTCTTAAACCGAAATGTAAAGTTGTTTTCCAAATCTTCGTAGTTGAAGATTGCCGGAGAATCAGAATCGGCATGTTCTTTCTCGATGCCCAAAACCTCTGTTTCATTCGTGATCTCCTCATCCGGAATGACATCAATCATCTCCTCATTGATGAATTTTGCATATTTGCTCAGCGCTGCCCTGTAATTTGAGATTTTATGAAGTCTCTGGGGCGTTGTCTTGCTGTCGCCATGCAGATAACCGTCAAGAATAGAGATTAGCTTGTTAAGCATATCAATGGCGGCTCCTGGATTTTTAGAATGAAGGTAGAGTGGAATTTGTGCAAGGAAATCAACACCACGTTTATTCTTTAGAAGTATATCCCTGTTGCAACCTCTCAGAAGTGACATGTAACTATGAGCAGATCCATACGACATACCCTCTTCCTGCATCCATTCGACAAAACGATCCTCGCCCAAAATCGGCTTCTTCTTAGGCTCAACCTCAAGAATCGGTCTGGTGTTTTCATCCGAGCGGCCAAGTTTTTCTTTCATGACGGGTACAAGATACTCGATGAAGAAATCACGATAGCTTTTGAACGCGCTTCTCCAGTCCCTGATTATAGTGGACTTTAAGTCGAGTTCTTC
>JAAGKN010000391.1_pt1 | contig 58076 bp, 47 predicted proteins | sample 6206371 | NCBI WGS metagenome assembly JAAGKN01 (sample SAMN11533720, study PRJNA540317) | gut metagenome | isolation source: fecal pellets from male and female animal of same cohort | host: Peromyscus leucopus | place: USA:CA | collected 2017 | reverse complement strand
GAATTTTTATAAAAAAGTTTTAATAAGTTTAAAATAACGAAAACTTGATTTATGAACTGGGCGACGAAAAATTAGGTAAAAAAATATAGTGGAAAATAAATTATATTTTTATTAAAAACTCCAATTTATTATTCAGAGCAAAACGAAGAATATATACTATTAATATATTATAATTGATTTTATTATTTTCCGATATACATATTCATATTTTGAATTAATGATACTGTAAATTCCATAATAGTAGAAAGCATCCATGGAAAAGTTACACCTATTAAAACTATCATCACTATAATTTTTGGAATAAATGAAAGTGTCATTTCTTGTATTTGTGTTACTGCTTGAAAAATACTTACTAAAAGACCAACAGAAAGCCCAGCAATTAAAGTTGGAGCAGAAATCATTAATGCAAGTTCTAAACCTTTTGAAACAAGTGATACAGCTATATCTGGGTTCATAATAACCGTCCTTTACACAACGTAACTTTTTACAAGTCCAGTAACTAAAAGCGACCAACCATCAACTAATACAAAAAGCAGTATTTTAAAAGGCACTGAAATCATTACAGGTGGTAGCATCATCATACCCATTGCCAAAAGCACACTAGATATTACAAAATCTATTATTAAAAATGGTAAAAAGAGTAAAAAACCTATTTGAAAAGCAGTCTGCACTTCACTCATTACAAATGCAGCAACAAGAACTAAATCAGGTATTTCATCAACAGTTTTAGGCTTTGCTGTGCGGGAAAGGTCTATAAATAATATTAAATCTTTTTCCCTTGTATTAGAAAGTAAAAACTGTCGCATAGGCTTTCTTGCCTCATCAACTGCCTGTTTAAATGTGATTTCCTCATTAACATAAGGTGCAAAAGCATTTTTATTTATTTCTGTTAAAACTGGTGTCATAATATAAAAAGTAAGTAGTAATGCCATACCTGTTAATATTTGGTTAGGTGGCATAGTGGCTGTTCCCATTGCTGTTCTTAAAAATGACAATACTATAATTATCCTTGTAAAACTTGTCATTACCATAATAATAGATGGTGCAAGTGCTAAAATAGTAAATATAAACACTACTTGCAAAGAAAAAGCTACATCCTGCGGAGTTTCTGCCCCATCTATTCCAAAGCGAAATGTTGGAATAGGTATAGATTGATTTTGTGCATAACTTACACCAGCAAAACCTAAAAATGCAATGCCTAAAAATAAACCAAAAAGTAACGATTTTTTAATAGCCTTCTTTTTAAATATTTTTAACACAAATACCCTCTATTGCTGCTTTTTTCTATTGCGTATAGAGTTTAGTTTTTCTTCTACTATTGCATTACTAGAAGTTAAATCATCATCAAGATGAGCTTTTCTTTTAAAAAATGACATATAGCCTTTAAAATCATGCTTTTTAATAAAACCTGCTCTTATTTTTGTAGCTTCTGCCTCATCGCTGATTTTATCTATAACATTCATACCATTATCAGTTACACCAATAATATAGATAATATCACCTATTTCATAGAAAAAGAGTGATTTCCTTAACTCTAAATCAACTTTTCCTAAAAGCCTACCACTACCCGGAATATCAGAAAATAATTGTTTTTTAAAAAATATTTTCAACACAAAAAATAATAAAAATATCATTATCAGAACAAAAATAAGCCCTGTAATCATTTTTATATAACTTGATGTTGATGGCATAGACGGATTAGAAACAGGAACATTTGCCACAGTGCTATTTTCAGGCATTTTTTCAGGTAAAGGAAAAACTATTGAAATCTGTTTATTAGTTTTATTTACAACTGGTTCAATAGGTTTATTTTTAAATTCTACAAAAAATCTTTTTTTATCTTTTGAAGTAAGATATGCACTTTTTATTGGCATATCAAAATAATTTTGCCGTTCAAATACAATATTTTCAGAAGTATCAAAGGTAAATATTATAGTATTACTTGTTTCATCTAAAAGCTGTTCAAATGCAGAATATCCTTTTTGGAAAGTAAAAATATATTCTGCTCTTTTATCATTCATATTAGCTTGCAATTCAGCACAATATCCTTGAAATGCAAATATTATAAAGAATATAATAAATAAAAACTTTTTAGCCATACAGCCCATCTTTAAATTTTTCAACAAGCTGTTCTTTTGTTAATATTTCACTAATACGAATGCCAAATTTTTCATCAAGCACCATAACTTCACCATAAGCAAGAGGTTTTTCATTAACAAGAAAATCAACAGGTTCACCAGATGTTTTATTCATACGGATAATTGTGCCACTTTCCCATCTAAGCATTTCACCAATGGTAACCTTTTTCCTGCCAAGTTCTACACTTACATTAAAAAGAACTTCACCAAAAATTTCTTTTATTTCTTCCCTAGTCATAATATATCCTTATATATTACCTTTGGACAGTAAAGCCAGTAATATATACATTATATAATCTACCCTTTGCAAGCATAGAGTTTATCCTGCGTAAAAACTCATTTTTTAAATTAACTTTACCTTGTGATGTGGATATTTCTTCATAGGCTTTTGAAGAAAGTATTGTTATAATCATATCTATAATTCTAGGCATTTTAGATTCCACTTCTGAATAAAGGTTGGAATTTTTTGGGTCAAATTCCAATTCTAATGTAATAGCAAGGTATGTAATACCAGTAGGGTCTGCTAAATTAACATTTAATGTTGGTATAGGATAAATCTGCCCCATTTCTGCATTACTAACACTCATATCCATACCTATTGGTGCTGGTGCCACTGGTTGTTGCACTGCCTGTGGAGCAGGTGCCGGAGCTACTGCTTGTGGTTGAGCCATTGGAGCTTGTGCTGCCTGTTCTTCTGTGTTGTTTTTAGGTGCAAGAACAAACATAAAAACAACTACTAATATTAATAATATTAATATTAAAATTATTATACCTATTAAAATAAATTTTAATTTAGAAGGCTTTTTTGTAGCCTGTTGTTCTGTATTTTCATTATCTTCTGACATAATATCCTCCAAACCTAGTAAATACTATATATTAAAAAGAACTTTTGCCTGATTCTGCAAATTCAGGTGTTACCATATTTATTTCAACACGTCTATTCATACTTCTATTTTGAGCTGTAATATTAGGAAGTATAGGGTGATACTGCCCATAGCCTGATGCTGAAAGCCTAACAGGATTAAAGTTAGACTTGACAAAATAACCTATAACAGATAAAGCTCTATCTGTTGATAACTTCCAGTTCACATCTGGACTACCTGTATCATCAGTATGACCTTCTATATTTATATAGTAAGAAGAATCTTTTACTATATTAATAATTTTATCAAAAATAGGACCAGCTTGAGGCAAAAGTTCAGAACTTCCGGGCTTAAAAAGAGCAGAATCTAATATGCGAACACTTAAACCTTTATCTGTTTTTATAACTGATAACATATTATCCATATTTTGTGCCTGCATCATAGATTTAATTTGGCTTTCAACTTGTTCTTCTGTTTTAGAAACAGTATCTTTTAAAGAACGCTTTGAAACTATATTCATTTGGCTTAATGGTGTGATACTAGGGTTTTTCATAACACCTGATGAACCTGCTAATATACCAAAAGACTGCTCCATTTTAACTTTATCAAAATTTGCCATAGATAAAAGCAAAACGAAAAATGTTAAAAGTAAAGTTGTCATATCAGAAAATGTTGTCATCCATTTTGGTGCCCCTTTTGGACATTCAGGACATTTTTTAGCCACAACCTACCTCTAATCAAATTGAGATTTACGCTGTGAAGGCGGTAAAAAAGCATTCAACTTTTGTTCTACAATACGAGGATTATCCCCATTTTGTATAGCCATAATACCTGCAAGCATAATTTCTCTTAAATGTTGTTCTTCAATAGAACGAATTTTCATTTTAGTAGCAATAGGGGTAGCTATCATATTTGCTATTACTGAACCATAAAATGTAGTAATAAGTGCAACAGCCATCGCTGGACCAATAGCAGCAGGGTCACTCATATTTAAAAGCATGGCAACAAGCCCAATAAGAGTTCCAATCATACCCATTGCAGGTGCAATATCTATAAAATAGGCAACAACCCCAATATTTGTTTCATGCCTTTTTATCATATTTTCAAAATCCATTTCTAAAACAGTGCGTATAACTTCCGGTTCAGTGCCATCAACAGCTAATCTAATCCCTTTTTTTAAAAATTCATCTTTCATATTTTCTTCTTCAGATTCAAGAGATAAGATACCATCACGGCGAGCTTTAACTGCAAAATCTACAAGTTGAGAGATAAGGTTTTGTTCTGACTGGGGAATATAAATAAATGCTTTGGAAGCAGATTTTAAACCTACAATTAATTTATTAATAGGGTTAGCTGACATTACTATACCAATAGAACCACCAACAACGATTAAAAAAGAAGGAAAATCAACATAAGGTCCTATACCAACACCAATTACTAACGACCATAATACTAATGCCCATGCAATAACTAAACCTACAATACTTCCTATATCCATTTTCACTCAACCCATAAAATCAATTATACTGCAAATACAATAACAAATATTATTATAATTATCAATGATAATTTATTATTTTTACAATTAAAAATACCTTTTGTCTATACAATTTATCATATCGGCTTATATTTTTTTATCTTTAATTATAATAAAAAGATTTACACTTATATTTTTATTAAAAAATACATCCCTATATTTTTTAAACAAACAACCACCTAATTTATCCGCAAGTGGTGATTTTAAAAAATTAATATAAACTATTTTCAATCATTTTATTTTATCATAATAAATTTTTAAGACTATCTTTTATATATAAAACAATATTTTATTATGTATTATTAAGTATTTATAATATATCTCTAAAAAAATGGTCTTAAAGCATATTTTTTATATTGATTTTTTATTTATTTAAGGTAGTATTAACAGTTAATCATCACAAAAGCGGAGGATATTGTGAATAAAAAAAATGATTTAGCAGAAAACGCTTTAAATTATCATAGCAGCCCTGTTGCTGGTAAAATAGAAGTAATATCAACAAAACCATGTGAAACCCAAGACGACTTATCCCTTGCTTATACACCGGGTGTTGCAGTGCCATGCCTTGCAATAAAAGATGAACCAGATAATGCTTATAAATATACAGCAAAAGGAAACCTTGTTGCAGTTATATCTAATGGAACAGCTGTGCTTGGCCTTGGAAATATTGGTGCAATGGCTGGAAAGCCAGTTATGGAAGGAAAAGGCATTCTTTTCAAAAAATTTGCTGATATTGATGTTTTTGATATTGAATTAAATTCTGAAAATACAGATGAAATTATAAAAACTTGCCAAATGCTTGAACCTACTTTTGGTGGCATTAATTTAGAGGATATAAAAGCTCCAGAATGCTTTATAATTGAAGAAGAACTTAAACGCACTATGAAAATACCTGTTTTCCATGATGACCAGCATGGCACAGCTATTGTTGGTGGTGCTGCTTTATTAAATGCGTTAAAAGTAGCAAATAAAAAAATAGAAGAAATTAAAGTTGTTATGAATGGTGCTGGTGCCTCTGGTCTTGCTATTGCATCATTAATAGTGAACCTTGGTGTTAAAAAAGAAAACCTTATATTATGTGATACAAATGGTGTTATATATAAAGGTAGAGAAAAAGGCATGAACCAATATAAAGAAAAATTTGCAACAGAAAGTTCATGCAGAACTTTACAAGAAGCAGTTAATGGTGCAGATGTTTTATATGGACTTTCTAAAAAAGGTGCTTTTTCTGATGAAATGATTAAAAGTATGGCTAAAAATCCTATAATTTTTGCTATGGCAAACCCAGACCCTGAAATTACACCAGAAGAAGTCAGTAAAATAAGAAATGATGCTATTATGGCTACTGGAAGAAGTGATTACCCTAACCAGATAAATAATGTTATGTGCTTTCCATTTATTTTTAGAGGTGCATTAGATGTTCGCACAACTATAATTAATGAAGAAATGAAAATGGCAGCAGCTTATGCTATTGCTGAACTTGCTCACTCTGCTGTGCCTGATGTTGTCCGTAAAGCATATAATGGCAAAAACTTTACTTTTGGTAAAGAGTATATCTTACCTACTCCATTTGACCCAAGACTGCTAACAGCTGTAAGTTCTGCTGTTGCTCGTGCAGCAATGGATACTGGTGTTGCTGAAATTCAAATAAAAGATTTTGATGAATATAAATTAAGTCTTGAATTAAGAATGAACCCAGCTAAAAAAATGTTAAACTATGCTTATAAAAAAGCGAAAAAAAATCAGAGTAAAGTAGGATTTGCATTTGCAGATAAACCAGCAGTTCTTTCTGCTGCTGTAAAATTTCAAGAGCTTAAACTTGGTTCATCATATCTTATTGGTAATACTGATAAAATTAAACAAACAGCAGAAACTTTAAATATAAATATTGCTGATATGGTAATAATTGACCCTGAAACATATAAAGGCACTGATGATATTATAAATAACCATTATGAAAAATATTGGAGAACAGGTCTTACTAAACAACAAGCAATTAATGAAATAAAACACGGACATTATAATAGATTTGCTGGTGCTGTGCTTACTAATGGGGATATAGATGCTATGGTTGGTTATGCTTTAAAAGATATAGAAACATCTTTATCTGCTATTGCTGATACTATTGATTTAAAAGAAGACTACTATACTGCATCTTCATCTGTTCTGCTTGCAAATAAGCATAAAGAGTTAATTATTGCAGACCCATCACTTTATACTGAACAAGATGAAGAATTTTTATCAGAAATAATATTACAAACTGCGGACACTTGTAAAATATTAGATATTGAGCCAAATATTGCCGTTATATCTAATGGCTCATTTGGTAATTCACTTGATAGTGAAGAAATTGTTGAAGCTATTGACCTTGTAAGGCAAGTTAATCCAAAACTTAAAGTAGAAGGCGATTTAGATTTTGAAACAGCATTAAGCCCTGCCCTTGCAAAAGAATATCCACTATCAAATGCTGATGGAAATGCAAATGTTTTAGTATTTAGCAATATTCAATCTGCTGATACTGCAATAAAATCATTAACATTGTTCGGTGGTTTTAAAGTATGTGCAAAAGTTACACAAGGCTTTTCTGCCCCAGTGCAAGTTGCAGAAAATAATGCAACAAGTGATGAAATATTTAATTTATCAATTATTGCTGCTGCAAGTATATAAATATAAAGGGACATTATGTCCCTATTATATTTTTATTAAAAACATAATAAGGCACAGGGGAGCAAAGCGACGCAAGTATTTTCCGACGAGTAGGCAGGAAATAAAAATGCGTAGCGGGATTGCTCTTTTGCATAGCAATAGCGATAGACGAAAAACGGGGTATTACCCTTATTAATAGCCTTTTTCTGAACTCGGAGCGAAGTAATTGATTTCGGCAGAGCATGTTTTCAAAAATACACGGACGATTTTTTCAATAAAAATTATAATAGGTTTTTAGGACAAAAGCCCGCTTGTGCGAGTGTCTTTTACGAGGACTGCCAAATTCCCGACCGAATAGGCGAGCGGTTTTTGTGAGGACAGTTTTTTCCGACTGATTAGGGAGAAAATAAAAAAAACTGGCTGGAACGGAATCAGAATTTGCACAGGCTGTGAGCGATAGACGGATTTGCTCCGTCAGAGCATGTTTTCAAAAAACAGGTATGTATTTTTGAATAAAAATTAAAATGGGGGCGAAAAATATAATATTTCCGCCCCTTTATAGTTATTGCTAACAAGATATTAATTTTATCTATTCTGCATTTTCTTCCGATGTAGCAACAGGGATACCTAAACTTGATGCAAGTTCGTTTCCAATAACTTCTGCTTTTTCTGCTGCTTTTCTATATATACTATCGTTATGTATGCCTTTTGAATTATCATCTGTTAATATTTCATAGTAGTTTTTAAATTCATTAAATTTCACTTTTTGTTCTTTTGTCATTTTATTAACAACTGCATATAACTGTGTATATAAAGTATCTAGTGGAGCTTTTATACTGTCAAATTCTGCTCTTATATCATCATACATAAAGCCATAGTCTTCTTCATGACATGTTGTGCCACAAGTAGCAACAGTTGGTTTATCAAATGCACCTTCCATGTGGCATGATGAACAATTTTCAGCACCATAAACGCCCATATCTACCATCATTGATGGTGGAGTTGGCTCTTCACCTTCTTCTAATAATAATGTGCCTTCGTGCATAGCAACAACTGTTGTATGGCATGTTGCACAATCTTCATTAGCTGGAGCTATTGTGTCAGGATTTTTCTCTCTTTCTGCATCATGGCAAGCAAAACAATCTTCCATTTTGATTTTATTTTTAAATTCGCCACCATGTGCAACACCTTTATGGCAGTCCATACAGCTTAAACCTAATGTATTTACATGATTATCATGACTAAAAGAAATATTTGGCATTTCATCATTAAATATATCTTTTAAACCATTCATCTCTCTAAACTCTGGGTTTTTAACACCATCTACTTTACGCATTTTAACACCAAAGAAAGACATAAATGTATTATCTCTTATGCGTTTATTTTCATCATCTGAGTGGCATATTAAACACCAGTCATTTGGAACAAGTTTTGCAGCATATTCTTTACTTGTAGCACCTTCTGTTAAGATAGCCATTTTATTTTCTTTGGAATGGGCAAATTCGCTGAATAAATCATACATACCACCAATTTTTGCTCTCATATATCCAAAAAAGCCCGGTTTACCGTGGCAATCTATACAACCAACATTTGCAGTAGCATGCACATTTGCTTTCCATGTATGATATTCTGCACCAGCACCAGTTTCAGTTTCCACATGGCACATACCACAAAATTCAGGGGTGCTTGTTAAATGAAGTGCTTCATAAGTAACAATCAGCAATACAAAAACAATACCTATAATAATTGCAATAAATGTAGATGGTTTTCTTTTTGCAAAAGATTTAATATTTAAGAATAATCTTTTAAAACGACCCCGCTTATTTTCTGCTGATGCAGTTTCATCAGCATTTGCAGACTCTGCTGAACTGTTTTGTGATTTTTTAGCAAAAGCTTCTTTTTTGGCACTAATAAAAGCTTTTATTTTGTCTAGTAAATTTTTCATATTTACTCCACTCCCTGTATAAATTTTTATATTATTTATCCATATCTTTATTATAGAAAATATATAATAAAATCAAGCATTTTTTTAATGATTTTATAAAAAAGTGTAAAAATTATGTAGATAATCTTTACCTAAAAAGCGGAGATTATACATATCTCCGCTTGAATTATAATTATCTTAAAGAAATGTTTAGTTAGTAAAATTTATAATATCTTACTCGTTAGGCACTGTTGCATTATCCTGCTGAATATCATGCACAGGCAGTTTTTCTTGTATTACCCATTCTAAATTATATACTGATGATATAACACTATATCTTGCATTTGATTCTGCAACTTTTGCTTCATTTAAAAGTGATGAAGCATCTAAAAGCTCTGTCATAGTAGCAGCACTTTGGTCATAAAGGTTTTTAGTAACACGGTAGTTTTCTTCTGCATGTTTCACACCTATTATTGATTGAGCAAGTTGGGCTTTTGATGTGTAAAATATCTCTACTTTTGTTTGTAAATCAAGCACCATATTTTGTTTTACATCTGCAATAGAATATGCCAGTGCCTGACGGTTTCTTTTTTCAGATATAGATTGTAAAGATGAAGAGGCAACAGATAAAAAATTCCATGATGCAGTAACACCTAATGTCATATTAGAATCTTGACCTGTTGGATTTCCTGCAAATGGGTCAGCCGAATCACCATAGCCAGCGTATGCAAATTTTGCATCAATAGTTGGAGAAATTCCACTTAATGCACGGTCTTCTGTTTTTTTAGCAGCTCTATATGACTGTTCTAACTTTTTTAAATCACTTCTATTTGAAAACATTTTATCTTTTAAAATATTTTCATCTTCTAATGTTATATCCATTAAAACTGGTTCTATAAGCTCTTCATCTGGGTCTAGTTTTCTATTTATCACTTTTTCAAGGTTTTGTATAGACCTAGTTAATGCACTTTGTGCTGTGATTTTTTGCAGTTGAGCTGATGCTAAATATGTTTCTGTTTGTAATAAATCATTTTTTGCAATTAAACCATTATCTGCTGATATTTGAGCATCTCTTTTTTGCATTTCAAGTAATTTTAAGTTACTATCTGCCACTTCTAAATCACTTTTTGCTTTTAAAACATTAATAAATGCAGTTTGTGCATCAAGAATTGTTTGATAAGATGTTGCTTCTAAATCAGATTTAGCCATGTCCCTATCAAGTTTTGCAAGCTGGAAAGCAAATAAATCAGATAAGCCATTAAATAAATTAAGATTAACATAAGCACTAAATGTTGATAAATCACCTTCATTTTTTCTGTTTTGAGCCTTTGTCAAATCAGTCCAATTATATGAATAATCATAGCTTATACCAACAGAAGGAAGAAAAATAAGTATAGCATTATCAGCTGCTAAATCTTTGGCTTTTATAGTATACTGCTTACTTTTAATATTATTATTTGTGTTAAGAGCATACGATACTGCATCATCAATAGTTAATGCAAATGATGTTATAGGAATAAAAACAATAGTAATAAGCAAAATAAGGTATCTAAACATAATATCTCCTAATAAAACTAAAATTCATAAATTACATAAACTAAATAATTTTGTCAATCTATTAATATTTAATAATACACACAGCTAACATATTTTAATAAAATAGTTGCAATTATGAATAAGACATTTTATATTTATTAAAGTTCCATGTAATTTTATGAACTATTCAAAAGATATTAATGTATTTATTAATATTTTTGCAACAAATAAAATCAAATAATCACCAACAAATATTTTAAATGTGTTAAATAATTATAAGAGTTTATATATGAAACAAATCTTTTTTATTGCTTTATTTTCTGTGCTGTTTTTTCCTTTTATTCTACTTGCTGATGTAACTATTAAAAAAGTAATTTCCATTCCAGATGGTGATACTTTAACCGTTATAAATAGCAGTAATAAAAAGGTTAAAATAAGACTTGCTGGCATTGATGCACCAGAACTTAAACAAAAATACGGATACACATCAAGAGATTATTTAAGAAAAATTACATCAGGTAAAAAACTAACATATAAAGTCCATAGTAAAGATGATTATGGAAGAGTAGTTGCTATATTATATGCTGATGATAAAGACTTAAACTATGAAATGATAAAAGCTGGACTTGCTTGGCATTATAAATATTATTATAAATCAAAAAAATATACAGAAGCAGAAAAAAATGCTAGAAAAGAAAAACTTGGGCTTTGGAAAGATAATAACCCGCAGGCTCCATGGGATTTTAGACGGCAAAGTAAAGCAAATAGTAGCAAAGATAAGGAAATGGAAGATATATTAAAACTACTTATAAAAGCAGTAAAATTTATATTTGATTTTTAATTAAGGTAAAATATGAATAAAAAAGAGCTTACAGAACAAGAAATACGAACACAATATATTACACCTGCTATAAAAAATGCTGGCTGGCAACCTCATCAAATACGGGAAGAATATCGGCTAACTGATGGTAGAGTTATTGCTAGAAATAATACTTGTAAGCGAGATATTACCACTATTAAGCGAGCAGATTATATATTATTTTATAATTTTCATACACCTATTGCTGTCATTGAAGCAAAGGATAACAACCATAATATATATGATGGTATGCAACAGGCATTAGGATATGCAGAAATGCTGAATATTCCATTTATTTTTTCATCAAATGGCGATGGCTTTTTATTTCACAATAAATATTGTTTAGAAAATGAAAAATTAGAACAAGAAATAAAATTAGATGATTTCCCCTCCCCAGAAACTCTATGGAACATTTATAAAAAACATAATAATATTGATAACGAAAAAGAAAAGAAGTTAAGTTCATCTTATTATACAGATAATAATAAAAAACCAAGATATTATCAACTAAATGCGATTAATAGTGTATATAATGCAATTATCAATGGAGAAAAAAGAATTTTTCTTGTAATGGCAACAGGCACTGGCAAAACATACGTAGCTTTTCAGATTGCATGGCGGTTATGGAATGCAGGTATTAAAAAGAGAATATTATTTTTAGCTGACAGGGAAGCATTAAGAGACCAAACATATAATGGTGATTTTGCTCCATTTAAAGATAGTATGACTATGGTATCTAATAGAAAGGTTAATAAAGCATACGAAATATATCTTGCTTTATATCAAAGTATGACTGGCAAAGATGAAATAAAAAATATATACAAGCAATTTAGTAAAGATTTTTTTGATTTAGTAATAGTTGATGAGTGTCATAGAGGTAGTGCAAAAGATGAAAGCCTGTGGAGAGAAGTATTAGAATATTTTGATAATGCCACTCAAATAGGGCTTACGGCAACACCAAAAGAAAATAAAGAAGTGTCTAATATTTCATATTTTGGGGAGCCTATTTATACTTATTCTTTGAAGCAAGGTATAGAAGATGGCTTTCTTGCACCATATAAAGTGGTGCGTGTTATTTTAGATAAAGATATAGAGGGATTTCGTCCTGAAATTAACCAAAAAGATAAATATGGCAATATCATTGAAGATAGAGAGTATAATATAATAGATTATGATAAAAAACTTATATTAGAAAAAAGAACAGAAGCTGTTGCAAAATATGTATCAAATTATTTAAAATCACGCAATATGCGTATGGCAAAAACAATATTTTTCTGTGCTAATCAAAATCATGCAGCTCGTATGCGGAATGCCCTTGTTAATGAAAATGCTGATATGGTTCAAATAAATGATAAATATGTTATGCAAATAACAGCAGATAATGAAGAGGGTAAAAATCAAATAATAAACTTTTGTGATAAAAAATCAAACTATCCAGTATTAGTTACTACATCTAAACTTTTATCTACTGGGGTAGATACAAAAACAGTAGAAGTGATAGTTATTGATAATAATATTAATAGTATTATTGAATTTAAGCAGATTATAGGCAGAGGCACAAGGCTTGTTGAAGATAAAAATAAACTTTATTTTACTATAATTGATTTTAGAAATGTAACAAGACATTTTGCAGATGTGGCTTTTGATGGCGAACCACTAAAAAGTGAAGAATATGATATGAATAAAAATAATAGTGGGTATGATTTTAATGATGAAAATATAATATCTGTAAATATGTCAGAAAATCAGGAAAACAATAATATTAATACACAAAGAAATATAAATAATGTAAAAACATATTATGTGGATAGTGTGGAAGTAACTGTATTAAAAGATAGTGTTAAATATTTAGACTATAATGGCAAATTCATTACGGAATCATTTAAAGACTACACAAGAAAAAATCTAAAAAATAAATATGCAACACTTGATAAATTTTTGCAGGCTTGGAATAGTGCAGAAAAGAAATCTATAATAATAGAAGAAATGGAAAATGCTGGCATATTTATAGATGAATTAAAGGCAAATACAAAAAAAGATTTAGACCCTTTTGATATGCTTTGCCATATAGCTTATGATAAACCTCCACTAACTAAAAAAGAGCGTATAGCAAATGTTAAAAAACGCAACTATTTTGCAAAATATGGTGCAAAAGTTCAGGAAGTAATTAATGCTTTACTTGATAAATATGCAGAAACTGATATTACAAGCCTTGAAACAATAGACATATTAAAATTAGAACCAGTTAATAAAATAGGTAGCCCATTATATATATTAAATACCATATTTAATGGTAGAAAAAACTTTGAAAATATTATAAAAGAACTTGAAAAAGAAATTTATGCAGCATAAGGGGATAAAATGGCAATATCAGGCTTAACAAAAGCATTAAAAGATATAATGAGAATAGACCAAGGTATAAACGGCGATGCACAATATATTGGTCAGATTGCATGGCTTTTGTTTTTAAAAGCCTTTGATTATAAAGAACAGGAATGGGAGCTTATAGAAGATAACTATAAACCTATTATGCCAGAAAAATACCAGTGGCGAAATTGGGCAGCAGATGATGAGGGTATTACTGGCGATGAACTTTTAAAGTTTATAGAGCAAATGTTTGAAGATATTAAAACACTTGAAACTTATAATGATAGCACAAATCGTTCATATCTTTTAAAAACAACTATAAGTGATGTTATTAATTATATGAAATCAGGCACCCTGCTCCGTCAAGTTATTAATAAACTAAATAAAGAGCTTGATTTTACTACAATGCCAGATTTTCACTTATTTAATGATATATATGAAACTATGCTAAAAGATTTACAAAGTGCAGGTAAATCAGGGGAATTTTATACACCGCGACCAGTTACCAAATTTATTGTTGAAATGATTGACCCTAAAATTAATGAATTAGTTTTAGACCCAGCTTGTGGCACTGGTGGATTTTTAACAAGTGTAATAGATAGATGGAGCCTTAACACAAAAGAAGATTATCAGCTTTTACAATCTAATATTAAAGGAATAGAAAAAAAGCCATATCCTCATATATTATGTGTTACAAATTTAATACTGCATAATATAGATGTGCCAAATATAGTAAATGATAACACATTACGCAATACTGTTACAGATTATAATGATAATGAATTAGTTGATATTATCGTTACAAATCCGCCTTTTGGTGGTGCAGAAGAAAATGCTGTTACAAGCTCAGTGCCAAATGATTTAAGGTCAAAAGAAACGGCAGATTTATTTATAGTGCATATTATGTATCTATTAAAAGAACATGGCAGATGCGGGATAGTTCTGCCTGATGGTTTTCTTTTTGGTGGCAATGTAAAAACTAATATAAAAAAGAAACTTTTAGAAGAATGCAACCTGCATACTATTATACGATTGCCAAATGATGTATTTGCACCATATACAAATATTAATACTAACCTTTTATTTTTTGAAAAAGGTTCAAAAACAGAAAATATATGGTATTACAGACTTGAAATGCCCGCAGGATATAAACATTTTTCTAAAACAAAACCTATGCTTGACAGTCATTTTGATATAGTTAGAAACTGGTGGCATGCAAGAAGTGAAAGTGAAGTATCAAAACTTATAAGTATAGATGAAGTTATTGCAAATAATTATAACCTTGATTTTTGTGGCTTTCCACACGAAGAAGAAGAAATATTAAATCCTTATGACTTTATTGCAAACTATATTAATGAAAGGAAAGTAATTACAGATAATATTGATAATCTGCTTTCTGAAATACAAAATATTATGAATAAAAATTTATAATATACATTGTTTATATTTTTAGCCTAAAAATCAGGCTCTGAATGACATAATAGGCACAGGGGAGCAAAGTGACGCAAGCATTTCCCGACCGAGTAGGGAGGAAGAAGAAATGCGTAGCTGGAACGTGCCATCGCGTAGCGTAAGGAATGAACCGACTTGTTCGAGCATTCCGTGATTTCAAAAAATCAAGGTGAGCGTTTTTTTGCGAAGACTGCTAATTTCCTGACCGAATAGGGAAGAAATAGAAATTACACAGGCTGGACTGATTTTTTGAATAAAATTTTAATAGGATGTATAAATGAAAGCATCAGATTTAAGAAAATCAATTTTACAATATGCTGTTGAGGGAAAACTTGTGCCACAAAATGAAAATGACGAAGTGGCAGAAGTATTATATAAAAAAATACAAAAAGAAAAAGAAGAACTAATTAAACAAGGTAAAATCAAAAAAGATAAACCACTTCCGCCTGTAAATACCTGCGATGTGCCATACGATATACCTGACAACTGGAAATGGGTCCGATTAGGGGAAGTGTGTAGCCTATCTATTGGCAAAACACCTGAAAGAAAAATTACTGAATATTGGAAAAATGGCATATACAACTGGGTTTCTATTTCTGACATGATTAATGGCGGTTTTATTAATAAAACAAAAGAAAAAATTTCTATAACTGCTTTTAATAAAGTTTTTAAAAAAGATTTATTACCTGTTGGCTCTTTATTATTTAGTTTTAAACTTACTATTGGTAAAGTATCTATACTAAATATTCCAGCCTATACAAATGAAGCAATATGTGCAATTACTCCATACAAATATGATAACATAAAACAATATTTATTTAAAATTTTACCTATATTAAATTTACTAGATAATGCAAATGATGCAATAAAGGGTAAAACATTAAATTTACAAACTTTACCATTAATCCTTATCCCACTACCACCACTTGCAGAGCAAGAAAGAATTGTAAAGAAAGTTGATGAGCTTATGGCTCTATGTGATAAATTAGAGCAGGAAGAAAAAAATTTAAAAGATTTAGATAAAAAGTTTATAGAGAGATTACCAAAATCAATTTTACAGTATGCTATTGAGGGAAAACTTGTGCCACAAGATGAAAATGACGAAGTGGCAGAAATTTTATATAAAAAAATACAAAAAGAAAAAGAAGAACTGATTAAACAAGGCAAAATCAAAAAAGATAAACCACTGCCACCTGTAAATACCTGCGATGTGCCATATACCATACCTAACAACTGGAAATGGGTCAGATTAGGGGAAGTGTGCGAGATTAAAAGGGGTAATGGTCTAACAAAAAATGACTTTACTAATAATGGTATTCCGTGTATTCACTATGGACAAATACACAAATATTATAAATATTATACAACTACAACAATGACTTATACTTCTGAAAAAGTAGCAAATAAATTGAAAACAGTTGAGTATTTAGATATTATAATGGCAATTACAAGCGAAAATATAGAAGATGTATGCAAAAGTATTGCATGGCTTGGTAATTACTCAATAGTAACAGGGGGACACACTGCAATAATCAAACATAAACTAAATCCATTATATTTAGTTTATTTATTTAATTCTAATTGTTTTCAAATACAAAAAAATAAAATTGCAAAAGGAATGAAAGTTATTGAAGTTTCATCTGAACAATTAAAAAATATCCTTATCCCACTCCCACCACTTGCAGAGCAAGAAAGAATTGTAAAGAAAGTTGATGAGCTTATGGCAATATGTGGAAAATTAGAACAAGAAGAAAAAAATTAAAAGATTTAGATAAAAAGTTTATAAAATAGTATTGATTAATATGCTACATGCTAAAACAGGTCTACTTTCTTAATAGCAAGCATATTTTACGATATGAAATTATAAAATTTTAGAGCATGTATATAAAATTTTATTCCTTAATAATATAACAAGCGAAAGAGTGAACTATATCCACATTAATATATAGTATCCCATACCGCAAGCATAGTTAAAAATACTTGTATTTTTAAATAAATTAATTGATGAGCTTATAACATATTGCAATAAATTAAGAGATAGTATATAAATTTTTTGACTTTTCTTTTTTTTATTGGTATTTACTATTAATGTTGGGGTGTATGAATGCAGGAAAATAATCAAGCAATAGAAAGCAACAATGTAAATGAAGATGAAATAGATAAAGAAATGGAGCAATTAGATACAGAAGAAATTGCAAAATTTTCTAATAATAATAACCCTTATCCTACAAAAGTAGAGTTTGCCAAAGAACAGTATTCTATCTATGATATAAATAGACTTATAACTGAATATAAAGAAATAAACTTAAACCCTGACTTTCAAAGAAATAAAGGGCTTTGGGATATTAAAAAACAATCAAGATTAATAGAATCTATATTAATGGGTATCCCATTACCATTATTTTATTTTGCTGAAAATAAAAATGGTGGTTTAAGTGTAGTTGATGGACTGCAAAGACTATATACTATTACAGAATACATCAAAAATAACTTTAAATTACAAAATTTAACATACATTCAAGGTATAAAAGGAAAATATTTTAAAGATTTACCAAAAGACCATCAAGCAAGAATAGAAAGATACCAAATACAAGTATATGTTATGAGTGCAGATACACCAGAAACAGTAAAACTTGATATATTTGAAAGAATAAATAGTGGTGGCACCCCACTTAATAAACAAGAAATGCGACATGCTTTATATCAAGGCAAATCTACAAAATTATTAAAAGATTTAGCAGAATGTAATGAATTTGTAAAAGCAGTAACATTAAAACTTAATACGAAGAGAATGCGAGATAGATATGTAATTTTAAGAGCATTAGCTTTTTATCTATCACAAAATATTAAACTAATCAGCAATATACCTAAATCAATTAATACTGAAATAAAGGGTGGTTTTGATGATTTTTTGGAAAGATATATGCGAATTATAAATAATATGGATAATAAAGATATTGATAATTTAACTACTAAATTTAAAAATAGTATGAAATTACTATATAGTATATATAAAGAAAATACATTTAAAAGAAATTCTAAATCAAATACATTTAATATGATAATGTTTGAATCACTTTTTTTTATTACAGTATCACTGCAAAACCATATTAATATAAAGATAGATAAATGGAAATTTGAAATAGATAATATTGTAAAGCAAAAATGGTTTCAAGCAACACTTGATAATTCATCTAATAGTATAAAAAGAATGAAAGAACATTTTATAAAATTAAATGAAAATGTTACAAACATAAGGATAAAATATGCTTAAAGAATTAAAAATAACTAAATTTAAAGCATTAGAAAATGAAAATATAGAAATAAAACCATTAACAGTATTTTGTGGCGAAAATTCAAGTGGTAAATCAACAGCAATTACAGCCTGTATGATGACTGGAAATGATGAATATTACAAAACTTATATTAATGAAAGAATAATAAATGTAAATGCAAAACCAAAATATGTATATAGCAATGAAAATACAAATTTTAAATATACATTTTTATGTGCAGATAGAATAGCTCCACAGAAAATATATAATACTACTAATGATAATAATATTGGTATTCATGGCGAATATGCACCTTATATTTATGCAATAAAGCAATATGATGATATAAAAGAATTATCTGTAAATAAAGATATAAATACAACTTTAAGAAGCCAAGTTGCATACTGGATAAAACATATATTAGAAACAACAGTAAAGGCAGATAGGCAAGCTGATAAAGTATCTTTATATTATCAAGCCCCACATGATGTGGAGCCATACTCTCCATTAAATACTGGCTACGGAACAAGTATGGTATTTCCTATATTGATTGCATGCTTAACTGCTAAAATTGGAGATACTATCATAATTGAAAACCCAGAAGTGCATCTTCACCCAAAAGCTCAAAGCAAACTGGCAGATTTTTTTGCTTTTATTGCTCAAAAAGGTGTGCAGATAATCCTTGAAACACATTGCGAACATTTAATATATAAATTATGCTATAATGTTAATCAAGGAATAATAGATAATGATAAAGTAGTATTTCAATATAAAGAAATCAATAAACCATTTAATGCAATATATACTGATAAAAAAGGAAGATTTATTGATAAAGATGGCAATCAACATAAATTTCCTACGGGCTTTTTTGATGCAACACTTACCGAATATTTAAAAATTTACAGGTAAAATATGAGCTATATTGTATTAGAAGAAAGCCTAATAAATGAGTTTTTTAAATTTTATTATAAAGATGAATATGATGAAAAAATAATACTTAATTTATTTAATCATTTTAAACCTTTTCTAATAACAAATAAACAAATAGAAAAAATCTTTCCTAATGATGAAATTTTACAAAAGATTTTAAGCACACAAATCCCATATTGTGAATATATAGACACTGATAATGAACCATATTCAGATGAATTTTATAAAGAAATGCTTGAAAAATCAAAATATAAAATTTTGCTAAAAAAACATCATAGTTCTTTTAGTTCATTAAATTATCATACCATTTGTATAGAAGATAACCCAACACATATTTATGCAAAAAAATTTGAAAGCAGTGAAAAAAGAGATAATGCTAAAAAACATATTATAAGTTTAATAAAGAATGCAGATGAAATTACTATTATTGATAAATATTTATATAATGATACTGTAATAGATAATTTATTAAGCTGGTTTATATCAAATGATTTAAAGAAAGATATTACGATTAACTTACAAAATGGAGAACAAGAATTACAACAAACTCATATAAAACAAAAATTTAAGAAACAAGGATATGATGATATTACTTGCAAAACAATAGATAAAAATACACATGATAGATATATTATTATTGATAAGAAAATTTCTATTAATCTTACAAGTGGTGTTGCATATTTATTTAATAATAAAAAAGATTTTACATATATCATTTCAGAAAAATAAACCAAATAATTTATATAAATCATCATCATTCATATAATTAAACGCAACTTATAACACTTTTTCATTTAATAAAATGTAATACTTTACATTTTTTCATTGGAAAAAATGTAAAAATAATATATTTTATCTACATGAGGGATATATGGAAAGATATGCAATAAATGAATTAATCAAATGGAAAGAAAGTCCACATAGAAAACCTTTAATTATACAAGGTGCTAGGCAAGTAGGTAAAACATGGCTTATGAAAGAATTTGGAAAAATAAGCTATGAAAAAACTATCTATATAAATTTTGATACTAATAAATCTATAAATAATATATTTGAAAATGAAATAAATACAGATAAAATAATAAAAGCATTAGAAATAATAAGTAATATTAAAATAGAACCTGATAAAACATTAATAATATTTGATGAAATACAAGAAACTCCAAAAGCTATAACATCATTAAAATATTTTCAAGAAAATGCACCTGAATACCATATTATATGTGCTGGTTCGCTACTAGGTATTGCTTTACATAATAATACATCTTTCCCAGTTGGAAAAGTTGATTTTCTTAAACTATACCCACTTTCATTTACTGAATTTTTAGATGCTTATAATAAAACAAATATGTCTAATATTATAAAAAATTTTGATATTGATATGATGAAAATATTTCATAAAGATTTAATAGAACTTTTAAAAATATATTATTATATAGGTGGTATGCCCGAAGTAATCAGCAGGTTTATAGAAAATAATAATTTTAAAGAGGCAAGAAAATTACAAAAAGATATATTGCTAGCATACGAAAATGATTTTTCAAAACATGCACAAAATAATATTGTTCCAAAAATACACCATATTTGGCATTCTATTCCAGCACAACTTGCAAAAGAAAATAAAAAATTTATCTATGGGCTTATAAAAGAGGGTGCAAGAGCAAAAGAGTATGAAAATGCAATAATGTGGCTTTCAGACTGCGGACTGATTTATACTATATATAATACAACAAAACAAAATATTCCTTTAAAGGCATATATTGATTTAAAATCATTTAAAATATATATACTTGATACTGGTCTACTTGGTGCAATGGTAGATTTAGATATTACAACACTATTGCATAGTGATATTTTTACGGAATTTAAAGGCTCTTATACTGAACAGTTTGCATTGCAACAGCTTATAACAAAGCATAGTAACATATATTACTATTCTAGCGAAAAGGGAACAAGTGAACTAGATTTTTTAGTTGAATATGAAAATAATATAATTCCCGTAGAAGTCAAAGCAAATATAAATTTGAAAGCAAAAAGTTTAAAAGTGTATATGGATAAATTTAAGCCAAATACTGCCATTCGTTTTTCTCTCGCTGATTATAAAGTAACAGAAAATTTAATTGATATTCCACTATATGCTATTGAATATTATTATAAAGCAATAAATGGTTAAAAAATTATAGAAATATTATATGGAACAAATACTTTTTATAGCAATTTTATTATTATTGATTTTATTTTTAAAAAATATATTCATAAGTGCTGATTATGATGACACAGCAAATAAACAAGAAAAAGGACAAGAATTTGAAACATATATTTATAATATACTTACAACATTTATGGATAGAAACTACATATATAAAAATGTATATATAAAAAGAAAAAATGGCAGATTAACAGAAATAGATATTATAGCAGTTCATCAAGCAGGTATATATGTATTTGAATGTAAAAATTATAACGGTTGGATTTTTGGTAATGGTAACAAAAAAATATGGTATCAAACATATAAAACAGGTGATAAATATAAATTCTATAATCCAATTTTCCAAAATGAAATACATATAAAAGCTGTAAAAAATGTATTGAAAAATTTAAATATTCCATATTATTCAATAATTATATTTAATGATACATGTTCGTTACAAAATATTAAATATGATAATTATAACACATTTCTTATATATGCAAGTGAAGTAAAAACTTTACTTCATAAACTAATATCTTCACAATATTATTTAAATCAAATAAATATAGATAATATTAATAAAATTCTAAAAAATACATATATAACAAATAAAGATAATACCGTAAATCATATTGAAGATATTTATAGTGGAGTTGCAAAATGTCCATATTGCAATGGAAATCTAGTTGAAAGAATTAATAAAAAAAATAATAATAAATTTTATGGTTGTAGTAATTACCCTAGATGCAAATATACTACAAAATATATAAGAAAAATAATATAAGTGATTATTAATACAGGGAGATATAATATATCTCCCTATATTGTAATACTTATTATTCTAAACCTTTAATCATTAAAGTAGCTACTCGTTTTGCAAAAAGCCCTGCATCTACTGGTTTTGCTCCCTCTAAAATCAAGGCTTCATCATAAAGTAAGTCTACATATTCTTTTAAAACTGGATTTTCTTTATCAGCATTAAACACTTCATTTATTTTTATAAATAATGGATGTTCTGCATTTATTTCCATAGTCCGCTTACTTGCCATATAAGACTGTCCCATAGCTTTCATAAGCTGTTCTATATGTGGGTCAAAATCTGTTTCACCACGAACAAGACATACTGGACTATCTGTAAGCCTGCTTGAAAGACGAACATCTGCCACTTTATCTTTTAAATGCTCTTTCATAAACTCTAAAATAGAGCTTAATTCCGCAGTTTTCTTTTCTTTTTCTGCTTTTTCTTCATCAGTTAAATTAATATCGCCTTTTACAACTGATTTAAATTGTTTGCCTTTATATTCTCTTAATGCAGATATAACAATGTCATCAATATCATCAGTTAATATCAGCACTTCATAGCCTTTATTTGTTAAGCCCTCCATATATGGACTAGCCATAGCCTCAGCCCTATTTGCTGATAAAATATAGTAAATATCGTTCTGCCCTTCTTTCATACGGCTTACATAGTCAGCAAAAGTTGTCCATTTGCCTTCTTCTGTGCTACTTGATTCTGCAAGCACTAAATCTGCTATATTTTCTTTTTTATCATATTCAAAATGCAGACCTTCTTTTAATATTCTGCCAAATTCTTTATAAAATGACACATAAGTATCATATTCTTTATTTTTCATTTCAGTTAAAGCATCAAGCACCCTTTTAGTGATGTTTTTACGCATAACTTCAATAAGTTTATTATTTTGTAATATTTCCCTTGAAATATTTAATGGCAAATCATTTGACTCTACTACACCTTTTACAAACCTAAGATATGGTGGAAAAAGCTCTTCACAATGTTCCATAATCTGCACTCTTTTTACATAGAGCATAGGACCTGATTTATATTCTTTATATATAATATCAAAAGGTTTCATTTTTGGGATATATAAAAGCCCAGCAAATTCCTGAGTGCCTTCTACTTTAAAATGAATTGTTTTTAAAGGGTCAGAATAGTCATGGGTAATATGTTTATAAAAATCATCATACTCTTCTTTTGTTATTTCTGATTTATTTCTTAACCATATAGCTTTACGAGAATTAAGCACTTCTTCCTTAATCTCTTTTTCTTCCGTTTCTTTGCCCTCTTCATCTTTTTTAGGTCTTTCAATATCCATAACAATAGGATGTTCTATATAATCAGAATATTTTGATACTAAATCTCTTAAAGTCCATTCATCAAGGTATTTTTTATCATCATCTTTTAAATGTAATATAATATCTGTGCCACGGCTTGTGCGGACTGCTTCGCCTATTTCAAACTTACCATCAGCCTGACTTTCCCATTTAACACCTTTTTCAAGCCCAGCTTTTCTTGTGATAACTGTAACTTTATCTGCCACCATAAATGCAGAATAAAAACCAACACCAAATTGACCAATTAACTCAATAGCATCACTTGCATTTTTTTCTTCAAGCATTTTCATAAATTCTTTTGTGCCACTATTTGCTATTGTGCCAAGTGTATTAATCACTTCTTCATAGTCCATACCTATACCGTTATCTGATATAGTAAGTGTTCCTGCACTTTTATTTGGAGTAAGTTTTATTTTCCAATCAGTATCATTTTCATATTTGCTTTGGTCTGTTAAACCCTCATAGCGAATTTTATCTATTGCGTCGCTTGCATTAGATATAAGCTCTCTTAAAAAAATATCCTTATTGGAATATAATGAATGAATAACAATATCTAATAATTTAGATACTTCCGTTTTAAACTCCATAGTTTCTGCCATAAAATATACCTCATATTAAATTTTATTAAAAAATACAACCTAGAATTTTTAAACCACGCTCTGCCGAAATAAATTACTCCGCTTTGCTCCGAGTTCAGAAAACGGCTTGCCATTAATAAGAGCAAGACCCTGTTTTTCTGCTATCGCTTACAAGCATTTTATTAAAAATTTTATTAGCACTCGCGACTTGTGAGTGCCAAAGATAATGTAATAAGTATAGTTCATATTGTCAAGTGATAAAATATTAATATTTAAAATAACATCAATATTTACTTATATATTAATCTTGCAAAAAAATTATACTGCTTGATTTATATTCTAGTGTTATGTTAAATTATACAGATTAGTATTTTATTTTGAGGATTTTATGAAACCATTTATAATAGTAATAACTGCTCTACTATTTATCATCACAGGCTGTCATAAAGAAAAAGAGAATGTTATGGCAATACCTATTCAAGCAGATGATTTTTATGATTTACAGAATAAAATAAATATAGTATGTGCTCAAATTAATTCAACTATATGTTCATATATTAAAGGTCCTGCATCTGTCTACCTGCCAGATATTTCTTCGCAAGGCTATCTTTTATCCGAAGAAGAAGCTGTTATTGCAGATAAATTGTATAAAAGATTAAATGGTAAAACACCAGAAGGAATTATTGCAGAATATAAAAAAATCTTAAAAAATAAACTTGATGAAGATATGGAGCGAGATAGGAATGTTACAAAAATCCTTAACAATATAGAAAAAACTTTTCAAACTACAAAAGAATATGCAAAAGATGTTATTATAAAAGATATTAATACAAATATTGGCGATGATAATATTATACAAATAGGATTCACATTAGAAAATAAAACACCTTTTAATATATTACAGTTTTCAGGCGAAACAGAGTTTTTTACTCATACTGATACTTTTCTTGCTCGCTCAAAAGCATTTACAAAAAAAATTGAGCCATATATCCCTGCTGGCAGTAATGCAAGGGTAAATGTAATTATAAGCTCTATTGAAGATGAAGATGTGCCACTTGTCCGTGCTGCAAAAAATTTAACTACAAAAGTTATTATAACAAGCCTGCATACTAATTCAAAAGATAATGCCACTTCTGCCATAGTGCTTTCACTGCCTTACTCATATTTTCATTTAAGGCAAGTAATAGAAGAAAGAGAAAATATATATAATGCAATGCTTAAAAAAATAAATAGTATTTACTAGGGAGAGAAAAATGTTTATAGATTTTCCATTAGAATGTTCAAAAAATTCATTAGAAAATATTACTAAAATAATTAAAAGTAATAAAGAAGAAATAGAAAAATTATTAAAAATAGAAAAGAAAACTTATCTTAACTTTATGCGACCATTAATGGAACTTAATTGCCATCTTAATGATTATTTTACACCAATTGCACACTTAAACTCTGTATGTGATAGCCCTGAAACAAGGCAGGCATTTTCTGTATGTTTAGAACCTTTAAGTATATATTCAACAGAATTAGAACAAAATAAAGAAATATATGAAGCAGTAAAGGAAATAAGTCAACAAGAAGATTTAACAAAAGAACAGCAAAAAGTGATAAAAGACAGCCTTAATATATTTAGATTAGGTGGTGTTAATTTAGAAAGTGATAAAAAGCAACGGTTAGTAGAAATCAATACTAAACTTTCAGAACTTTCTGATACTTTTAATAAAAATTTACTAGATGCAACAAATGCTTTTGAAATTATATTAAAAGATGATACTCATATAAAAGATATGCCTGAAAGTGATAAAATGGTAGCAAAAGTGCAACAAGGTTATAGGTTCACATTGCAAGCACCATCATATATTGCATTTATGACATATTGTAAAGATAGAGAATTAAGAGAAGAAGTATATAAAGCATATATGACAAGGGCAGAAAATAATAGCCCCGTAATAGAAGACATATTAAAACTAAAATATGAAAAAGCTAATATTTTAGGTTATAAAAATTATAGAGAAATGCGTAATGAAACAATGAGTTGCCCAAGTGCTGATGAAGCTCTTACATTTTTAAGAAAATTAAGCAAAAAAGGCAAACCGTATGCAGAACAAGAATTAAAAAATTTACAAGAATTTGCAAAAACAAAAGGTATAGAAAAGCTAGAAAGCTATGATACAGCATATATGGCGAACCTGCTGAAAAAAGAAGTGCTTGGGTTTGATAGCGAGCTTTATAGACCTTATTTTGAAAAAGAAAATGTGGTGCAAGGGCTTTTTATCTTCCTACAAAAACTTTTTAATATTAACTTTCAAGAAGTAAAAGATATTACACTATGGCATGAAACAGCAAAATGTTTTAATCTGCTTGATAAAAACAATACTCCATTTGCAAGACTTTACATAGATTTAGAAGCAAGACCTGAAAAAAGAGGTGGTGCATGGATGCACAACTGGCATACTGGTCGTATTGATGATAAAAATAATATTCATCTGCCTGATACTTTTATTGTGGCAAATTTTCCGCCATCAAAAGAAGGACAACCATCACTTTTACGCCATGATGATGTGCATACACTTTTCCATGAAGCAGGTCATGCGGTGCATCACCTTTTTTCAAAATGCAAAGAAAGTGATGTGTCTGGCATTAATGGTGTAGAATGGGACGCAGTGGAATTTCCATCGCAATTTTTAGAAAATTTTGCTTATGAAGAAAAAGTATTAAAACTTTTTGCCCGTCATTATGAAACAGGTGAAATAATACCTGATGAATTAATTAAAAAATTAATAGATAATAAAAACTTTCAATCAGGTATGTTTTTAGTCCGCCAGCTTGAATTTGGCATATTTGATTTAAGTATATATGATAATGCTTACACTTATGAACAAGTGCATAACATTATACTTGAAACAAGAAAAGAAACTGCTGTAATTACCCCGCCAGAATATGTAAAATTTGAAAACGGATTTAGTCATATTTTTGGTGGTGGATATTCTGCTGGATATTATAGTTATAAATGGGCTGAAATGCTTTCTGCTGATGCGTATATTACATTTAGCGAAAATGGTGTTTTTGATGAAAAAATTGCAGAAAGTTTTAAAGAAAATATTTTAGAAAAAGGCGGTTCAGATACTATGCAACAGCTTTTTATAAACTTTATAGGCAGAAAACCTGATGAAAATAAACTTTTACAACTTATGGGTATGAAATAATTTTAACCGACACATATTGTCGCTATCATATAATAATATACAGAATAGAGTATATAAAATATATTCTATTCTGCTAAAACATATTAAAAGGTTCAATTATGATAAGCTGTTTAAATATTCTAGAAAATAATACTACCTACTCTTTTATCTATAATCTTGCACTATCTTATGATAAAAAAGATTGCTCCACATGTCTTATTCTTCCAACAGAAAGAAACTTACGATATATGGCAAACTGTGATTTTAAATATGTGGAACCTTATGCTATATCTTACTTTTTTGATATATTAATAGATACAGAAAATAAAATTATGCCAAGCCAGTTGCGACCTTTTTATTTAAAAAAAGCAGTTACTAGATTAACCAATGAAGAAATAACAGCCGTATTTAAAAGTGATAATAAAGAATTTTTATCAAGTTTTATTCCTTTTGCACAAAATACAAAAAATATTTTTTCGTTTTTCAGAGAACTTTTTGCAGAGATGGTGGATATAGAAAGCCTTGTAAAAGCTTCTCAATATTCTGATTATGAAAAACAAATAAATATATTACATAAATTATGGCATATTTATTTAGAAATAATACATAACGATGGCTACATAGATAAATATGAAACATATAAAGATATAAAATTAAATAAGCTATTTGTAGAAAGATATGATAATTATATTTTTTTAATAAGCGGTTTTCTTACAAAATATGAAATGACTGTTTTTAAAGAAATTAGTAAAAATAAAAATGTTATTATAGTTTTTAATTATGCAGGTGCAAAACAAAATCAGCATAAAGAATATGAAGCATTTTTTGAAACAAAAAGCCTTAATGATAAAACACTGCCTGCTTTTTCAAATAATAATATGCAGATATTTTCATGTTCATCAGATATTTCTCAAATAGAGCTTATTACAAAAAAAGCCTTTGAATTTCATAGAAAACATAATATCCCATATAACCGTATGGCTGTTATTATGCCAGATACCAGTTGTTCAACATATTTTATAAAACTTGATTATTATAATCTTTTTGATGTATCTGTTGGAATGGATATTTCGTCATGCTCTTTTATAAGTTTTATAAACAGTCTGATAAGTTTATATTCATCAATAAAAAGTGGATTAATAGAAATAGTAGAAGTTATAAATATACTTTCAAATGATACTTTACTTCAAGATGAAGAAGTGCAAACTTTTATAAAAAAGCTATACAATATGCTTGAAAATGATAAAATTTATCTTCAAAAAGAAGATTTATTAAATGAAAACTTTATAAAAGAGTATTTATATGATTTTTTAAATACAAAAGAAAATATTACTGTCTCTATATGTATTAATAAATATCAACAATTACTTAAAAATATTATGCTGTTATTTCCATTAGAAAATGATAATATAAAAGAAACATTGCTTTTACTTGATGAGCTTGCTGTTCTATATAAAAATATAGATGATGAACTATTATTTGAAGAAACATCATATATTATAATAAATGAAATAAATAAACTTTCTATTGACTTACCAAAAAAAGAAATATCTGTTACAGGTATCCTTGAAAGCAGAAATATAGATTATGATGTGATTTTTATGCCATATATGACAGAAGAACTTTTCCCGCCAAAAAATGCAAAAGATTTATTTATTAATACAGAAATTAGAAATCAATTAAAACTGCCAACTTTTATTGATAGAGAAAGTTTAATGAAAAACTATCTTTATCAACTTATGAGTAATGCAAAAATAACTATAATATCATATTCTGAAAATAATTCTGGTGCAAGAAGAAGTAGCTTTATAGAAGAACTAGCAGTAAAAAACCACCTGACAGAATTAAAATATGCACCTACATCAATATCATTAATACAAGATAATAAATACTACTATCCAAAAGATACTGAAATAAATATAGAAAAAACTGATAAAATTATTACAAAACTAAAAGATTTTTCTTATTCTGCATCAAACTTAAATATATATAATTCATGTTCTTTAAGATTTTATTTACAATATATTCTTAAAGTTAATCAAAAAGTAGAACCATCAGAAAATTTGGATAATAGAATATTTGGAACAGTGCTACATAATGTATTTAAATATCTTTTTGATAAAAAAATACATGTAACAGATGAAAATTATTTAGAAGCATTTAATAATGAATTTATAAACCAAATGCAAAAATATGATACATATAAATATAATAATGTGGAACAGTTTATTACATCTATCATATATAATAATATTAAAAAAATAGTTACAGCAGAAAAAAAACGAGCTGAAAGTGGTTATATAGAAACACATAGAGAATATAAGATAAATATTAAATTTAATAATTTTAATATTATGGGATATATTGATAAAATAGAAACATATAATAATAATATAATCGTAACAGACTATAAATATAAAGATACAAAAAATATTAAACCTGTCCTAAATAATGATTTTGAAAAAATAGATGATATTCAGTTGCCTATATATGCTCTTTTAGTTGATAAGGATATGAAAAAACTACCATCTGATTTATTTTATTTTAGCTTAAAAGAAAAATTTGAATATATAGAGGGTTTTGATATAAATTTATATGATGATTTTAAAGATTATTTATCAGATAAATTAAAAGAAATAGTTGATATAAATAAACCTTTTGAGCAGACAAAGGAAAGTAAGCATTGCAATTTCTGTCCTTATGCTGCTGTATGTGGGAGGGAAAATGGCTTCTTCTCTAAATAAATATGATAATCTTGCTCTTGAAGCATCAGCTGGAACAGGTAAAACTTTTCAACTGGCAATGCGTGTTGCTACTATGATTTTAACTGGTGCTGCTCCAAGGGATATTTTGTGCCTTACATTTACTAAAAAAGCAACTGCGGAAATGAAAGAGCGTATTATAAAATTTATTAATAGTTTTGCAGACGGAAGTGCTGAAAAAAGTGAATATGAATTTATTACACCACTTATGCAAAAGTATGCAGAAAGATTAAAAGAAGATTTTGATGATAATTTTATAAGAGAAAAAGCAATAATTGCAAGAGATAATCTTTTTAGTCATTTTTCAGAATTAAATATAAAAACAATAGATGCTTTTAATAATACAATTTTAAGAATATTTCCTTTTGAAGCAGGTTTTCGTCCTGATTTTGATATACAAAGTGATAAAGAAACTACTAAAATTAAAAAAACAGCATTTTATAGGCTTATTTCAGAAGTGCTTAATGATAGTAAATGGAAAAAAGTGCTTGATAATGTTTATCCCGTATTAAATATACAAACATCTACATTTATTTCTACACTGCAAAGTTATGCCGAATATTCTGCGGATAATATTATTAAACTTGAAAATACTATTAAAAATGCACCTACAATAGATGATATTATAGATATGATTTTAAATGCTTCAAATCTTCAAAATGAAATACCTGTGCTATGTAAAGAATTTCAACAAACATTTAATATAGAAACACTAAATAAAAATCAAGTAAAAGCTGTTAATAAACTTGATAATAAAAATATTAAAGAAATATCTGAAATATCATTTTTTAGTAATAAGTTAGATGAAACACCTAGTTTTAAAAAATATGATTTCACACAATCTCAATATAATATACATGATAAAATATTTAAAAAACTACAAGAATACTGGCTTTTGTATGGTGAGATTATAACAGGTTTATCTTTAAATCTGGGAAAATCACTTAATGAAAAAATGGATATATTAAAAAAAGAACAAAATATGCTTACATATAGTGATATAAGTAACGCTGTATATTATATGCTTGCAACAGATAATAGTTCAATAGATAAAGATTACCTTTATTTTAGACTTGATGGCAAAATAAATCATTTATTAATAGATGAATTTCAAGATACATCTATTTCCCAGTGGCTAACATTAAAACCATTAGCAGAAGAAGCTATGGCAGGATTAGGGCAAAATGATAAGGCTGGCAGTTTTTTCTATGTTGGAGACCCAAAACAAAATATTTACCGTTTTCGTGGTGGAAGTTCATCTCTTTTCAGGCTACTTTTAAAGGAATATAAAAATAAACTTTCATCAGAAACACTTAATATAAATTATAGAAGTGGCAAAAATATTGTAGATATAGTGAACCAAATTGCAAATAATGTTTATAAGCAATATGGCGATGATTTTGCTATTTTTCAAATAGACCAAAAAGCAAACGATAAAAATGGCTATGGTTATGTGGAAATTACTCATAAACCTGATAAACAAAATAATGACGAAGAAACATATTACTTAACTTATACCCTTGATAGAATAAAAATGTGTTTAGAAAATGGATGGCAGTATAAAGATATTGCAATACTTACAGTATCTAATAATCACGGGGAAGATTTAATTAATTATTTAGAAAATAATAATATTCCTGTGCAGGCAGAAACATCTGCAAACCTTACAACCTCCCCTATTTTTAATATTATTATGTCTTTGGCAGAATTTATTGAAACAGATGATGATTATGCTTTTTTCACATATTTATATACAAACCCAAAAGCTGCAAATAATAATATTATGCAAGATAATCAATTATTTCAAAATGAAAAATATAAAATAAAAAGTATGCTTGCTAATTTAACAGAACGAACAATATTTGATAAAATACTTTATCTTTCAAATAAACTTGATTTGCAAAATAGATTTAATAACAGCCCTGATTATTATGCTAGCATAGATATTATTTCAAAATGTGCTGCAAATGAAACAAATATTGCTAATTTTAAGGAAACTGTTTTTAAAGTAGCATCTAGCGAACAGGCAATTTCTGTTCTTCAAAAAAATGCAGTAACAGTTATGACTATACATAAATCAAAAGGCTTACAATTTCCTATTGTAATATTGCCAAATCTAGCAAGGGATATAAATATAAATGCTAAAAATTCATCATTATTTATAGCTGATAATAATGTATTTGGTAATTCTAAACTTTGTTATGTATATTCTAGCAAGCAGCTCCCTTATATTGCTGAAACAGATGCAGAAAAATATATGAATAATGAAAATATGTTAATTTTGCAAGATAGTATTAATATGCTATATGTTGCTATGACAAGAGCAGAAAATGCACTTTTTATTAACGGAGAAATACCAAAAGATAAAGTGTCAAAAATATCACAGCTTATCGGTATATTTTTCCCTGAAAAAGTGCAAATTGGCTCATTAAAAGCAGAAAGAAAACAAGAAAAAGAGCAAATAAAAAGTATTCATATTGATGATTATATTGATAAAGAAAAAGAACTTATTAATACAAAAGCATTTTATAGTAAAAATGAAGATATTACTTATGATTACTTTGCAGCTCTTGCTGGTTCATGCCTACATACTGGACTTTTTATATTAGAATATGGTAAAAAGGAAACTATTAAACTAGCAGAAAAATATATGTATATAAAATATGGCTCTGCATTATCTGATGAAACATTTAATACTATAAAAAAATATATTGTAACAGTTTATAATAATAAAATATGGCAATCTCTATTTACTGGCAGGGTATTTAAAGAACGCCATATTGGTAGTAATAATAGCCTATATTCTGTGGATATTTATAGCGAAATGGAAGATAAAGTTATTATAATGGACTATAAAACTGGTGTTATAAATGATATGATACTAGAAAAATATAAACAACAACTTTTTAAATATGCTGAAATATTAAAGAAAATTTATAATAAACAGGTAGAATGCCATATTTTACACATGGAAAAAGGAATATATACTTTTTAGACTTATAAAAATAAAAAATAGTAAAACTAATATTTTACTTGCTTTTTAATACTAATGTATTCATATTATATCAATGACAAAATATAGTCGCATATTATTAAGCATTATTTTATATTGTAGCTTTATTCCTTTTGCTTATGCTGAAAATAATAATATAGAAAATGAAAGAAATCTTAATCTATTATACAAGCCTTATGATTTATCAAGTAGCAGTATTTCTGACTATAATCTATATAAATATAAAGATAAAAATGATTTGCTTGATTATGTTTCTAACTCTTATATTCATAATTTAAGCAAAACTCTTGATAGAGAAAAGTTATATAATTATGCTCTTTCATACCATAAAAATCTTATAGAATATGATACAAATTCATCCCCTGTGGAAAGGTTTAGTGCTGGTGTAACTAAATTTTCTATAAAAAGTATGAATATATTTTCCACAAATGATTATAAAAGTGAAATTAATGATTCTATATATAGTTTTCTTATAAGCTCTATTTTAGGTTTTGCTACAAAAGATATAATAAGTCTAAAAATATGGAGTGGCACAGATTATTATGGTGTTTCTGGTTTTCAAGCCACAGTAAAACCGTATAAAAACTTATATGTATCATATTCCTATTTAACAGATAATCAGCACAATAAAAGCGTGATAAAATTAAACTATGGATATAAAAAATACAGTAATATTGCATTTAAAACAATGAATACTTTTGATGACTATCGTATAAATACTACATTTGGTATTGAATGGCAATTTTACTTTTAATTTTTTAGTGCAAGATTTTCAAACATAGCTTTTATTTGCTTATGATTTATAATTTTATATGCAATAATACCCATTAATATACCAGTAATAGTTGCTGAAAGCAGTAAAATACCAGTAATATTTGTATAAATAATGCCTTTAACATAAAACATATTGACAATTATAAGTTGAGTAGTCATGTGAAATACGGCACCTATAACACTAATCGTTACTATACTTAATTTATTTTTAAAATAATAGTAAGTAATAGCCATTATAATAAAAGATATAAATGTTGCTGGCATACTTAATGACATTTTAAATATAATATTTGCAGATAAAATTGGCACTATTAAAGATTTTAAAAAAGATACTTGAAACGCATATTTATTGCCAGCAAGATATATCAAAATAAGTATAGGCACATTAGATAACCCTAAACGAATAGCTGGCACAGGTGTAGGGATAAAATTTTCAATAACACCTAAAATTATACTACATGAAGCCATAAGCCCTGTTAATATATATATATTTATCTTCATTTCTGCGAAATATCCTCTTTCTGACAATCAATAATAAAAGCAACTCTATTTGGAGCACATATTATGCTATCGCCACAATTTTCTATCCATGAAGTATTAACGCATATTTTATTAGCACAATCTGAATATTTAACTCTGATTTTGCCATCTATTATTTCAAACTCCATATTTTTATACACATTATGCTCATTGCCAAATACATCTTTTACTTTTTTAAAAAGATTATAAGTTCCATCTTTATATGGAATATAAAAACTTTCTTTTTCTACAACAAGTAAAAGTTTTTTAGAAGAATTACTATACGGCTTAAAAATAAGAATAATAGATAATATAAGAAAGAATAAAATAAAAACTATATCAATTTTATGAAACATATACAACCTTTTATAGATAAGAGTCTATTATAAAAATAGAAAAAAGAAAGAATATAAAGCAATAAATACATAAAATAATGCTGTGAAACACTAATGCTCCACAGCTTTAAAAATCATTTGTCAAAATACAATTTAAACGCAAAAAATCTATTTATAAAATTAGTCTGCTACTCTTACTATTTTAACATTTTGAGCCTGCAAACCTTTATTTCCAGTAACTGCTTCAAACTCTACACTATCGCCTTCATTCAATGTTTTATAACCATCGCTTTGAATAGCAGAAAAATGCACAAAAACATCTGCACCTTTTTCATCAGTTAAAAAACCATAACCTTTTGAGTTATTAAACCACTTAACTACACCACTTTGACTCATTGGACAAACCCCTAAATAATTTAAATGCAAACAAAACTGCTTGCTGTATATTAATACACAATTTATATACATAAGTCAAGGATTTTTAATGCTATTTTTAAAACTTAAAGCTATTTTTATAACTTATCTCTTATTTTCAGAAATTTAATAAGTAATTTTAAATTTGATACTGGTCAAAAAAGTATTATTTATTATGGTTTACAAACACTACAAGGTGAATATCCTTCATATGGTGCCACATCACATCCTATGGGTATTTTACTGTTTTTTAAATATTTACAATTTCCCTTATGATATTTTGAACCAGTTGATGTAACATAACAGCCTGAACCTAAATCATCCGAACAGCCTGTAATTATAAATATACTCAATAATAATATTAATATGATTTTAATTGGATTTCTCATTTAATTCTCCCTAAATAATTATATAAAATTGTATAAAACTATAAGTATTAATTTAGGTTGAATTACAAATTATAGATAAAAAATAAGATAATACATATAAAAAATTATATATGCTAAAACAAATATATAAACTTAATAAATGAAAACTATGTTTATACCCCCCCCCTAATAAAACTAAATTTACTACATAAAATATACATTTTACCACTCCGTATAATAAGAAATAATATTTTTATACTATTTTTTTTATAAAATTGCAAAAAAATAATTTAACAAAAAAGATATTAAATATCTAAAAATATATAAACATACTTAACATATAACTTTTAATATAGTATAATTTCACAGATAGATTATAAGGAACATAAGAATATATGGTATATAATAACATAGTAAAAGCAGTTTTTCAAAATAGACCAAATAGATTTATTGCAGAATGTAAGATTAATAATGAAAGTGTTATCGTCCATGTGAAAAATACTGGCAGATGTAAAGAACTTTTAATAAAAGATACTGATGTCTATTTAGAATATTTTGATAATAGCAATAGAAAAACAAAATATGACCTTATTACTGTTAATAAAAATGGTAGATTAATTAATATGGATTCTTCTTCACCAAATAAAGTAGTATATGAAGCATTAAAAAGTGGAAAAAACATATTAAATATTAATGAACCATTATCATTTCTTAAAATGGAGCATAAATATAAACAATCTCGTTTTGATATATATGCAGAAACAAGTAATAATAAAATATTTGCTGAAATAAAAGGTGTTACATTAGAAGAAAATAATATAGTTCTCTTTCCTGATGCACCAACTCAAAGAGGGATAAAGCATATATATGAACTTATAGATGCAAAAGAAAATGGTTTTCAAACATATATTATATTTGTTATACAAATGGAAAACCCTGCTTATTTTACACCTAATTATAAAACACATAAAGAATTTGGTGAAGCATTAAAACTTGCAAAATCAAAAGGTGTAAATATTCTAGCTTATGACTGCATTATTACTGAAAACTCAATTACTTTAAACAATCAAATAGATGTTAAACTTTAATCCCACCAATTACTATTTAAATCAGTTTTATTAGGGCATGACACTGTTGATATACTTGAATAAACAGTTTCAACAATACTTTTCATATTTTCAATAGTTCTTTTACCTATTGTAGAATTTCGCCACTCATCAAGCCCAGCATATCTAAAAGTGCCAGCTTTTTTAATAACTCTACTTATATCCACACGGACAATTCTATCTGATTGTATAAAATAGCCAACAGAACCTTTTACATATATACCATCTTTTCTATCATCAAGCACAATAACTGCCGATTTATCAGGATTATCAATATTTGTTATTTCAAAAAGTTTTGATGGGTTATCATAAAGAGATGGCAAACTAGCTAAACTATATGTGCCTTTTAAAGCATACATTTTAATAATATTAATTTCATATCCGGGCATTGCAAGGTTATATAATAATGCAATATTGTCATTATCTTTCACAGTGCTCATATCTATATATCGTATTTGGTCAGAAAAATCTATTTTCATACATGGATAATTTAAATCTTCTATACTATAAGCAGTTATAACTGGCTTTACTGCCTTATTAGCACATGCTGATATAAAACAAAATATCAATAATATTAAACACAATGTATATATTTTTTTCATAATATGCTCCATATTAATTTATATTAATATAACATTCCTTTCATGTTCTTCTTTAAAATATAGCAAAAAATATGCCTTTTCATTTATATTATTATACTGTTTAATTAATTATTACAAGAAATTTTACCTTATATTTTAGAAAATTATGACGATAAAAAGTAAATGAAAATGTATAAATTTATTTCACCTGCTGTATTTTGTCTTATTATTATATTATTTTCACAGGTATATACCTATGGACAGTCTATATCTATGCCTGATAATATTAGTCTTATTGATTTATATTTATGCAAAGACTGTTCTTGTGATAACCTTGGCAACTGTTCCTGTGAAAATTGCACTTATGATAATATTACTTTAACAGAATTTTTAGGTGGTAAAGAGTGTTCTTGCACTTCCTGCTCTAACCCCGACAATAATACAAATATCAGTATTGACAATCTACTTAATATGACATGCCAAAGTTGCACTTGTGATAATGAAACTATCAGACATTTAAAACAAATGTTTATGAATGCAACAGATTATAGTGTTTGTAAAAATAAATGGGATTTATTAAAATTTCCAAAAGGAACATATTTAGAAAAATGTGTTAGAGAATATACTGGATTTAAAAGATGGCCAATATCGTGTGCAGAAGCAGAAGCAATAACTATGCTTAAATGTAAAGACCCAAATATTACAAGCCTTGAAGGAATACAACAACTTGTTAATCTAAAATTAATTGATATGGGAGAGCAAGGAACAAAAATAGATGATGTGATGCCATTACGAAATTTAAAACAATTACAACGCCTTGAAATACCTAATTCCGAAATTACAAATATTGAATACCTTACAAAACTACCTATGCTTAATACATTAAATTTAAGTGGAAATCATATTACTGATTTAACATATTTTCCTTATATGTATCCTCTTTATCAGCTAGTTTTAAATTATCAAGGACCTGATTATATACAGGATATTACACCACTTGAATATATGCCTACAAGCCTGCAACAGCTATCTTTACAGGGCAATAAAATATCAGACATTTCTGCACTTGCATCTTTAAAAGCATTAAAATATCTTTCAATTAGAGATAATAGAATAACAAATATAGATGCACTTGATAATATGACAATGCTTTCAGGTATTGATATGTCTATCAATGCTATAACAGATATTACACCACTTGAAAATAATTATTCACTAAATACTATCATTGCTGACCATAATAGTATTACTTCATTAGAACCATTAAAAGATTTAAATAAATTAGGTGAAGTATCATTTAAGCAAAACTATATAACTGATGTTTCCCCTGTTGCTAATAAAAAATACTTAAAAAGTATGATATTTGATTTTAATAGCATTACAGATGTTACACCATTAAAAGATATAAATATAAATACATATATATTATCTTTAAGATTTACTTATAATTGCATACCTGAAACAAATTATAGACAAATAAGATATTTATATAATATCCAAGATGTCCATTTTGAAAACCAGTGTGAAAATTATCCACCTGATAATGTTTTTATAGATGGGGAAAATATTGTAAATGTGGATATGATAACAGGCGAATTTTGGGAAAATCAACTTGATAATAGTTCAGAAGAAGATAAAGATATAGCTATGGGAACAGGATGTTCTATTATAAAAGGTTCATCATCAGGTGGCGATATTGTTATAATACTTGCAGTTATAATATTATTATATAAAATAATAAATCGGACACTTAGGAAAAATAGATTATGATAATTATAGTAAATGTTTTAAAAGAGTATTACATAAATATAAATAACAATGAATTTTTTGGAAAAGATTTATTAGCTAATGATAATTTTATCCATGCCAGCAGTTTAGAACAATTTCCATTAATTATTCCAAGACTTGAAAAAAATGGTAGCGATTATATGGTGCTTTTTATAGATACAGATAAATTAAAAGCTAATGTGAAATGGGAATATTCTACATCATTAAAACAAGAATTTCCTCATATATATGGTGAAATAAATAAAAGTGCAATTATCAAATCTATAACATTAAAAGAGTATATAAAAGAAAATAAAGCCTAAATATATTAGGCTTTTTCTATATCTAGCTTTTATCAGCAAGCCCCATAAGTTTATTTTTTAAATCTTCTTCTATTTTATTTAATTCAAGTTCTGCCTGCTTTCTGCCCTGCCTGCCTTCTTCTTGTATTTTAAGCACTTCATCAAGGGTGGAAATAAGGTTTGCATTAGTTGTTTTTAAAGTTTCAATATCCACAATACCCCTTTCCACTTCTTTTGCTGTTTCAATAGTAGCCATTTTTAAAGTTTCTGCATTTTGAGCAAGCAGTTTATTTGTCATATCAGTAACTTCTCTATGTGCCTTTGCTGCATCCTGCGAATGAGTAATACCAAGAGCTAAAACCATCTGACTTTTCCATAAAGGTATAGTATTTACCATTGTAGATTGTATTTTTTCACTCATTTGTATATCATTGCTTTGTATAAGCCTGATTTGTGGTCCCATTTGTAATGATATTGTTCTTGTAAGCTCTAAATCATGTATTTTCTTTTCAAATCTGCTGTATAAATCAAGTAAGTCTTTTACTGCTTGGGCATCTTCTGGTAGTCCTGATTTTTGAGCTTTTTCTCGCAAATCATGTAATTCATTATCTTGAATAGAAGTAAGTTTTTTCTTACCAGCTTCTATATACATTGTAAGCTCTCTAAAATAACCTTTATTTAATTCATAAAGTTTATCAAGCATAGCAACATCTTTTAATAATGTTACTTGATGTTTTTCTAACACCTGCACTACCTTTTCAATATTAGCTTCTGCCCTTTCATAGCTTGTTTTAATCGCCAGCACTTTATTTGCACCTTTTTTTGCTGAACGCCTGAAAAAACTAAAAAAGCCTTTATCTTCTTCTTTATCTATTTCAAAGCCTTTTAATTCCTTAATAACACTTGTTAAAGCATCACCAACAGCACCTAAATCTTTTGACGTAACATTTCCAAGTGCTGATTCTGAAAACTCCGCAACTTTTCTTTGAGCTGATGCACCATAAGAAATCACTGTGCTTGTATTGTGAATATCAATAGATGCAGCATAATCTTCAATTTGCTTTAATTCATCTTCACTTAATGGCTCCATATCCATCTTTGGAGCAAGTTGTGAAGTCTGTGATGCTATATCTTTATTAATATTTGCAACAGTCTGTTCTACTTCTGTTAATATATTATCTTTTTTATCCATATTTATATCCTTAATAATTATTTTTTAATTTTAAATGTTCCTCTATCTAAAAAACCTTCTCTTGCCAGCATCATTTTTAATACTTGAATATCTGCTGAAACATCTATTGCATTATCATTATACAAATCTTCTAAAACACCACGAAATGCTTCATGTATTTTATCGCAGGTGGAAACAATATCTTCCTTTGTTTTTTGTATGTGGAAAGTGTTTAAGCCAGATTTTTGCAGTTCTCTATATGATTTTATCAAATTTAATGCAGATGGCAAATGAAATTCCATAAGTTTTTGGACATCTTTTTCTTTTTTACTATGCTTTTCTAAATATTCTATCACCTGCCGAACTACTTTACCTAATCTATATAAACTAAAAGATATATCTTGTGATTTAAATTCATTTTCAGCATTACTTATTTCCTTTAAATATCCTTTCCATTTTTCTAAATAAGAAATGCTTTCTTGAACTTCTTCTTGTATATTTTCTTCAATATGGGCTTCTATAATATTTTCTTCTTTTATATCACTTGAAAAAACTAGATTATCATCAGAATCAAAATGAGCATTAGGCATAATTCCAAGAGATGCCATTTTTTCAATATCTTTTTTAATATTTCTTTTAGAATCCATTAAAATATCAGAAATATCCTGTAAAGAATAAGCACCTGACATATATATATTATAATATTTTAATGCCCTGATAAACCTTAAAAAAATTAAAAAACCAGCTATAATTAATACTATGCCAAATATAATACCGCCTATTAACAAAACCACATTACTAAATGAAATTATAGAAAATATAATAAATGCAAACCCTATAAATATTAGTATAACTGCTGTCATACTACCAAGCCTACCATATATATTTTTTATTTCATCACTGGAATACATACTCACCCTAATATTAATGTATATATTATATTATTTAACATACCCTTTCATTTTCATACTTGCTTTTAATGCCTCTAAACTTGATGAAGTATTTAGTGCCATATTGTCATAAAATTCTGATAAAACAGTTGAAAAAGTATCTGTTATCATTTTTATAGTATCCATTAACTCTATCTTTATAGCTTCTTCATGTTTGCTTTTAAATTTACTTACACTCATTTCATGATATGTTTTCAAATGATTTAACATTTCCGGAATATAATATTCTGCCATCATTTTAATATCATCTTCTTTATCTCTATGATTTGAAATATATTCATCCATACTTTGCATTATATCAATAAGATTATTAAGTAGATTTTTTATTTCTTCATCAATGTAGTTTTTACATATTTTCTTTATATCAGCTATATATGGCTTTAATAGACTATCTTTTATAATTTCTGCATCAATAATAGTAACATTTTCTTCCTGCTGTCTTTTAAAATCTGTGCCATAATAATATGTTTTTTTATCTTTTGAAGTTTTATCCCCTTTAAATACAGACGCAACATCTTTTAAAGATTGACTTATCAGGCGAGCTATTCCAGCTACTAATATAGTAGCAAATGCCACTATTCCAAAAAATAAAATAAATGTAAATCCTAAAAATTTCATTTAATAAACCTCATATTATTTTATATCATATAAATTTTAAAAAATCAAAATAATATGGCAAAATAATTTTATCTTGAATTTTTAAAAAAAGATATAAATAATAGTAATATCAATACAACATGAGGTTACTTTATGAAAAATATTAATGAAAACACTATATTTATTCGCCGTTCTATAAGAACATTTATAAAAGAGAAAAAAGTTGAGTCTGAAAAAATAGATATACTTCTTCGTGCTGCTATGCAGGCACCATCAGCATGTAATAAACAGCCATGGGAATATCTAGTAATTGATGATGAGAAAATAATAGACAGTATTGCTCCCATAGATAAACATTTTGTGCTAGCTGCAAAAGCTCCACTTGTAATCATTGTTTTAGGTAATGAAAAAACATCTTATAGAAGTGAAAATGATCTTGCTTGGTATCCACAAGATTTATCTGCATCTATCCAAAATATTTTATTGCAGGCAACAGAACTGGGGCTTGGCTCTGTATGGATAGGCACATATCCTGATGAAGTAAGAATAAATGGACTTAAAAAACATTTTAATATGCCAGAGCATATTACTCCATTTGCTGTTATTGCCATAGGCTATTCTAATGATAATCATAAGTTTATAGATAGATATGACAGCTCAAAAGTTCATTATAATAACTTTATCAGGCTATAACTTTCATATTTTAACACATAAAAACACCCCATTTATTGCTACAATAAATGGGGTTCGCATCAATTATATTAGATTTTCTTTTATATTTTTACTCAAATTCCTCTTCTTTTGGTGGAAATAGTTTTATAGATATCCACATAATCCATTTAAAGAAAAATGGAACAAAAAGTGGAAGTAGTATAGTTGCAAATGTCATACCACCAACAACTGCATATCCTAATACATTACGGCTAGCAGCACCAGCACCTGTGCTTAATGCAAGTGGCAATGTTCCAAAAATAAATGCAAGCGATGTCATAATGATAGGTCTAAACCTAAGTTGTGCACCTGTAAATGCTGCTTCTTCTAATGTGCAACCACCTGCCCTGTATTTTTCAACAGCAAATTCTACAATTAATATTGCATTTTTAGCAGCAAGTCCTACAAGGGTTACAAGAGCAACTTGGAAATAAATATCATTATTATAATTTTTCAAAAATGTTGCAAGTCCAGCACCAAGAGCAGCAAAAGGGATAGAAACAACAACTGCAAATGGCAACGACCAGCTTTCATATTGTGCTGCAAGAATTAAGAACACCATTACCATAGCAAGCACAAAAACAATAACAGTATTACCTGATGATACTTTTTCTTGGTATGATTGACCTGACCAGCCAATAGTATAATCATTTGGCAATATACTTTTTGCAACTTCTTCAATAGCTGCCATAGATTCACCAGAGCTGTATCCAGCACCAGTATTACCAAATATTTTAGTTGCTGGAAAGTTATTATATCTTTCTAAAACGTATGCACCACCTTTTTCAGAATATGATACCATAGTAGATATAGGCACCATATTTCCATTTGAACTGCGAACATATAGTTTATTTAAAGAGTCCGGAGTTGAACGGTATTCTGCATCAGCTTGTGCATATACTTTATATGACCTACCAAATAAGTTAAAGTCATTTACATAAGATGGTCCAAATGTTGATGATAAAACTGAAAAAATATCAGATATAGCAACTCCCATTGCAAGAGCTTTCTCTTTATCAACATGTAACTGTAATTGTGGCGAAGTAACACTCATACTTGTTCTAACACCCATTAATTCTGGTCGTTGGTTAGCAGCTGCAACAATTTTCATTGCATATTCATAAAGTTTTTCAGTAGAATCACCTGCTCTATTTTGTATCCACATTTCAAAACCACCAGTTGAACTCATACCCGGAATAGGTGATGGATTAAATGCAAAAGTAACACCCTCAGTAGTGGCTATCCCCATACCAAATATTCTTTTCACAAGTTCAAAAGATGATAACTCTTCCGTTTTCCTTTCATCCCAATGTTTAAGGTCCATAAAAGCAGCACCCATATTTGGACGAACAGAACCAGCTAGCATATCAAAACCTGCAATACTTGTAACACCTTCAACTGCTGGATCTTGTTTAATTTTTGTTGCAAATTCTGTAAGATACTTTGTTGTCCTATCAAGCGAAGCACCATCTGGAAGTTGTGCAACTGATAAAACAGCACCTTGGTCTTCCTCAGGCACAAGCCCTGTTGGAATATGGGTAAATAAATAAACCACACTTACAATAGTTATTCCATATATTAATATAGCTACAATATTATTTTTTAAAATAAACTTTACACCATGCAGATAGCCATTTGTCATAAAATCAAAGCCTTTATTAAAGCCCTTATGCAATAAATGTTTTTCTTCTTTACCATGTTTTAAAAGCAACATACAAAGAGCTGGTGTAAAAGTTAATGCCACAATACCTGAAATAATAACTGATATAACAATAGTTATGGCAAACTGTCTATACATAACACCTGCTAAACCACCCATAAAAGCAACAGGAATAAATACGGCAGATAAAACAAGGACAACTGCAATAACAGGCCGTGTTACTTCATTCATAGCTTGTGCGGTAGCTTTTCTTACACTTAAACCAGTAGCCATAAGCCTTTCAACATTTTCTACAACAATAATAGCATCATCAACAACCATACCTATGGCTAAAACCATCGCAAACATTGTTAATATATTAATAGAAAAGCCAAGAGCATACATACCTGCAAATGTTCCTATAATAGATACCGGAACTGCAATAGATGGTATCAATGTTGCCCGCCAGCTTTGTAAGAAAATATAAACAATAATAATTACAAGAATTAATGCTTCTATTAATGTTTTAACAACTTCTTTAATAGATATTTTAATAAACTTTGTATTATCAAAAACAAAATTGTATTTTATTCCTTCTGGAAAATTTTCAGAAAGCTGCATAACTTTTGCTTTTACAGCATCTGCTACTGCAAGAGCATTAGCATCAGGGGCTAAATAAATAGCCATAGCAGTAGACAATGCACCATTATATGTGGAATTAACACCATACATCTCTGCACCAAGCTCTAATCGTGCTAAATCTTTAAGACGAAGAGTGCTTCCATCAGCACTAGCCCTAATAATAATTTCACCAAATTCTTCAGGTGTGCTATACCGTGATGGTGGTAATACCTGCCAATATACATCAGCATTGCCATTCATAGGGGCATCACCTAATGCACCAGCTGCAAATTGAGCATTTTGTGAACGGATAACATTTGCCACATCGCTTGGAGTAAGTCCATAATATGCTAATTTATTAGGGTCAAGCCATACACGGATAGAATAATCATCTTTACCAAATAAACTAACTTCACCAACACCATCTATTTGCTTTAACTCATCAACAACATTCAATGAAGCATAGTTTGCTAAATATATTTTACTATAATTGTTATCTGACGAACTTAAAGTTACAAGCATAACTATTGAAGGATTACGCTTTGTAACAGTAATACCTAACTGCTGCACTTGTGTTGGTAGCCTTGCTAATGCTGTCTGCACTTTGTTATTAACATTAATTGTTGCTAAATCAGGGTCTGTTCCTATTGCAAAAGTAACAGTAACATTTACATATCCTGCACTTGAAGAAACAGAATTCATATATATCATATCATCAACACCAAAAATAGAACTTTCAAGTATTGATGCAACATTTTGTGCAATAGTATCTGCATCTGCACCATTATAGTTTGCAGAAACAGAAACTTGTGGTGGTGTTAAATTTGGATACTGCTCAATTGGTAAAATTTGGATACAAATCAACCCAACTAATGTTATAATGATAGATATAACTGTTGCAAAAATAGGTCTTTTAATAAAAAAACCTTCTTTTATTTCTTTAATTTCTTTCATATTATAAACCTATATTATTTTGACTGTTGCTGTTGTTTAGCTTGTGCCTGTTGAGCCATCATTTGTTGAAAGTCCTGCATTTCAAGAACAGTAGAATTATCACGCATAACTTTATTTGCACCTTCAACAATAATTTTATCACCTGCTTTTAAACCATCATGCACCAAAAAATAGTTACCCATATTCATACCTAATGTAACAGGTGTAAAATGAGCTTTCTTTTGCTCATCTACCACAAGAACCATTTGTTTTCCTTGGCGTTGCATAATAGCTTTTTGTGGTATAACTATTGCATTAGTAAGTGTGTAACCATCTAATGTTGCTCTAACATACTGCCCCGGAAGAAGAGCCATATATGGATTTGGAAATTCTGCTTTAATTTTAATATCACCAGTAGCAGAAGTAATCACTTTATCAAAAAAGATAACTTTTCCCATTTCAGGATATTTTGTATTATCACCTGTATAAACAGTAGATGACAATTCTTCAGCTGCACTAACCTTACCTTCATTTGCTAAAATTCTAAGCTGTGTCATAGTTGTAGCTGGGATAGAAAAATTTACATATATAGGATTTACCTGATTAATATATGTAAGTGGTGTAACTGTGCTTGCAGAAATTAAATTACCTTCTGTAAAATTAGCTTTACTTGTATAGCCTGAAACTGGTGCTATAACATTAGTATATCCTAAACGAATTTTAGAATCACTTAAATTACCTTGTGCTGTTTCCATTTGAGCCTTTGCTGATTCATAAGCCGCTACTGCTGCATCATAATCTTTTTTACTTATGGAATTAGTTTTATAAAGGTTTGTGAACCTGTCATAATCTAGTTTTGCTTGAATAAGATGTGCTTTTGCCATATCAAGATTACCTTTTGCTGCTTTTAAAGCTGCCTCATAAGTATCTGGTTCAATCGTAAAAAGAACATCACCAGCATTTACATACTGACCTTCTTGATATAAACGCTCTCTTAAAATACCACCTACTTGGGCTTTTACTTCAACAGATTTAGAGCCTTCTGTTATACCCACATATTCAACAACAAATGGTGTATCTTTTTGTTCAATAGTCATAAGTTCCACTACGGCTGGCATTTCAAATCGTTGAGCCTGCTGGGCTTCTTTTTTACAACCTGCAAAAAGAAGAATAAAAACAATAAGTAATGGTATCACTTTTGTAATACGATTTCTGTGCATAATTATCTCCAATACAATTAATCTTTATGCTTATAAATACAAGTGTATATTTAAAACACATTTTTTTTATTTGGACAATAGAAATTATTATAAATGGGACATATTTTATTACAATGTTCAGTCCATCTTTATTATGTATCAATGGTTAAAGACATTACTATGCCGTAATTAGTTCAGTAACATTGACACAATAAAAAATAATGTTGAATGTTCTATTTTCATACGATTTGAAATGTTTATAAAATATATAATTTAAATTTTTAATAAAAGTTTATACTTAACTAATTATAATATTTATATATTCTTCATGAATACAAGTTTTTATTATATATCAATTCTTTATAAGTATATAAATAAAAAAAGGGATAAAGCAGAAATCTATCATCTTGTAATATAAAAATATATGTGTTATCTTAATAATATCGCATAATACACTATTGTTTTGGGAGGTAATATGAGTAATAATATTAAAGTTTTATTTGTTGCAAGCGAAATAGAGCCTTATGCAAAAACTGGTGGTTTGGCAGATGTTTCTTCTGCTCTACCAAAAGCATTAGCAGGCAAAGGGATTGAAGTAAAATCTGTTATGCCTCTTTATTCAAAAGTAAATAGAGAAAAATATAAACTTAAAAAAGTTATGGATATGGCATGCGTTCACATGGGTAACTGTGAAGAATGGTTTAGTGTTTATCATACAAATGAACCATACGGTAACGATGTTTATTTTATAGAATTTAGTAAATATTTTGATAGAAATGGCATATACCATGAACCATCTGGCGAATATGCTGATAATCCTTATAGATATGCTTTCTTTTGCCGTGCAGCTATGCAACTTGCAAAAGACTTAAACTTTCAGCCAGATATTATACACACTAATGACTGGCAGACTGCTTTTATACCATATTACCTAAAATGTGGAGAAGATGCTTTCTTTTGGGGCACTCGTTCAGTTATCACTATACATAATATTGGTTATCAAGGTAATTTTGATGCAAGTGTGCTTGATTATGCAAAAATATATTTGCAAGATTTTAATGCTGGTGCTTTTGAATCCTTTGGAAGATTAAATATTTTAAAAGGTGGGCTAGCTTTTGCTGATAAAATTACAACTGTAAGCCCTACTTATGCCCATGAAATAATGGGACCTATTGGCTCTGGTGGTCTGCATGACCTTTTACGCAATCGCTCTGCTGATTTATGCGGTATATTAAATGGTATTGATACAAAAGTATGGAACCCTGAAACAGATAAATTAATCCCTAAACAATATAACATAAAAACATATAAAGCAGGAAAAAAAGCAAATAAAAAAGCACTGCAAAAAATGTTTGATTTAAATGATGCACCAAATGTGCCACTTTTTGGCTTTATTGGAAGATTTGCAGCACAAAAAGGACTTGGTCTTTTAGCTGGTGCTATTGAAAGAGCTGTAAATTCTATGGTATGTCAAGTTGTTATACTTGGCTCTGGTGATGAAGATGCTCAATGGTATTTTGGCGGTCTGCCTGCTAGGTATCCCGGTAGAATTGGTGCTTATATTGGTTATGATGAAGCTCGCTCTCATTTAATTGAAGCAGGAAGTGATTTTTTCCTTATGCCTTCACTTTATGAACCATGTGGTCTAAACCAGCTTTATAGTCAAGTATATGGCACTCTGCCTATTGTTCGTGCAACTGGTGGCCTTGATGATACAATAGAGCAGTATGATGAATATAATGGCACAGGCACTGGCTTTAAATTTTACGATATTGACCCACAGGCTCTATATAACACTATGGGCTGGGCTGTTTCCACTTATTTTGATAGACCAAATCATATTGATAATATGATTAAGCAATCTATGAAAAAAGACTATTCATGGTCTATCCCTGCTGATTTGTATATTGGTATATATAAAGAGTTATCAGGTAAATAATAATTATAATATCTTAAATGCTCCCTGCATAAAAACAGGGAGTTTTTATTATAAGAAGTAATATATATGGAGTAAATGCTTATGCTCTTTAAAAGCAATGGCAAATTTATAGATGATGTAACAGATAGTTTTAATAGATTTGGACTACAAACAAAAATATCAGAAAAAGGAATATCTAAAAACTCACAAAAATTTGAAATGTATGATACAATACATGATTCTGGGTATGTTGCTGTGGCAGTTGACAAGCCTTTTGGTAAAAATGCCACAGAAGAATGGGATAAATTAATAGAAAAAGATTTAATACCCACACTTTTAAATAAAAATAATGCAAATACAAATCCAGCTTCTGCATTAATTGTGCCATCAAAAGATATTGATATGGTAGAAGAACTTTTAAAGAAAAAGGGATTATCCCCTACTGTTTATCAACTTTTTCCCGGTTATGTTGTAGCTGGTATAAGCAAAAAAGATACATCTAAAATAATAAATGAATATATAGAAAAACAAAAAGAAAAAGAGCCTGACAAAAAAGAAGAGCAAGTAGTAGAACAACAGCAGGAAATACCAACATCCGTAAAAGATAAAAAAGACGAAATACCACTAAAAGAAGAACATAAACCAAAAGATATTACAAAAAATAAAGAAGAAGTCCTTAATAACCTTTCAAATATAAAAGAAAAAGAAGGTAAAGATAACAATATTTCTTCTGAAAAAAAGATTAAAAAAGATATAAAAAAAGAAAATATAAAAGATAATACAAAACAAAAACCATCATCTATGGCGAAAAAACTTGCTGCTGCCGCTCTTTTAGGCACTGCCCTTGGTGTTGGAGCAATGAGTGGTGCCGATATTAAAGATAAAATAGATAACTATATGACTAGCCCAGAAGAAAAGCTAGAAAAACAGGTGCTTGATAATGCTGGAAAAAAATATTTTGAAAATATAAAAAACGGATTTCCTAGTGATGATAAATTATTACAAATTATTGCAGAAAATCCACAACTTGCAGAAGAATATATTAATGAACTTGCAAATACACCAGTGCAAACTTATGCGTTAAAAAATAAATCGGCTGATACAAATTTACTTCGTGAAAAAGCATTATCTGATGATGAAGCAATACGCGCAGCTGTTGCTGAAAATCCAAACACTCCATCTGATATTTTAGAACATTTAGCCAAAGATAAATCTAATAATGTGTTAAAATCACTTGCAAAAAATCCTTCTATTTCAAAAGATATGATGGAAGATTTAAGCAATTATTCAGGACTTCATAGCGATATGCTTGAAAATCCAGCTATTACACCTGAAATTATGCGAAAAATATCAGCAAATAAAAACAGGGATTGCGATTTTAATAAAAAATATATGTCAAATCCATGCTTATCTATTGATGAAATACTTTATAATATAAATAATCCTGATGAATGTGTCCGCATGGGGCTTGCTGCAAATCCAAAAACACCATCGCAGGCGATTAATACTCTTTCAGAAGATAAAAATCCTCTTGTCAGAAATGCAGCATATAAGCATAAAAATCTACCACAAGAAAAATTAAATGACTTATTTCCTAAAAACTGGGTCCCTGAACCTAATAATATAATAAAAGAGGCAGAAAGAGTGGCTGCCCTTGAAAATCCAAATATAAATCCAGAAATAAAAGAAAAAGCATTATTAATGTCCCCTGAAAAATATGCAAAAGCAATAGCTAGTAATAAAAATATAAGCCCTAATATGATTAATAAACTAAAAAATATGGCTCAGGGCAAAAAAGGATTAGAAAATTTCATATCTTCTGCAAATAATATAAAAAAAAATCCTGAAAAATTATCAAATATAAAAAATCAGATGGATAATAACAAAGAGCCAGCTTATAAACCAGTTAGAAAAATGATAAATAAAGAATTTACTGAAAATGTTTATGACCCTTATAAACTTATAGAGGATATGCGAAAAATTCCTTCAAAGAATAAAAAATATAATATAAAAAATGATAAACAACAAGAAAAAAATAGTAGTAACAATAATATTGCTGGATATGAAAACATTGTGCCATCATTAGTTGATGAAACTCCATCAATATTAGATAAATTTGGCAATGCACCAGAATACTTTGCACAAATGCCACTTCCTCCACTAAATAAAGGGGCTGTGTCATATAACCCTGATGCTGAAAGAGCTGCTTTAAAAATAGCAGATGATATTATTACTGACCTTATGAGTGATGTTTTACCTGATATTGAAAAATCATTAAAAACTGGTTCGTTTATTCCAAGAAATAATAAATCATCAAATAATAATATAAGTAATAATGTTAGCGACAATAATGCTATAAATAACAATATCCCTGCACTTACAAATATGGCAAATAATAAATCAAATATGGAAAATAAATATTTAACAGGCAAGCAATATGATATGTATGAAAATGCCTGTAAAAAGATTGACGGATTACATAAGATGTTTTAATATATGATATAATTTATGGAGCGATAGAATATTCTATATAAGTTATGATTGAATCAGATATTAATACAAAACAGTCATTTATAAATTTGATAGCAAAAACAATGCGTTCAATGGAGCTAAAAATCCTATTAAGTGGCATAGATTATAGCTCCCCTTTACCTCATCTTGTAGCAGTATATCCTGATAAAGAAAAATATTATCTTATAGAACCAATAAGTATGGAATGTTTTAGTGAAGAAAGCAGTAGACTTTATAAGCAAGACGAACATAAAGATATAAGGCAATACTGCCACCGTCTTTTTAAAGATGATTGTGCAAAAGCTGCTGTGGTTGCTACAATATTATGTGATATGTCTGCTGGAATAGAAATGTTCACATATAAACTTATTGGCACTTATGAGCTTATATCTATGGCAAAATATGCCTGCCTTGCTATTCCCTGTAATATGGAAAGTAAAACATGTGAAGCTCTTGACTATCTAAAACTAGAATATAGACCATTAAATGTTCTTAATAAATTTACATTAATATTAATAGATAAAATACAGACTACAAAACTACCTGAAATTAAAAAATTTATTAAGTTTATATTAAATAATAAATGATTATTCTAAACGGACAGGCTTTTCTTTCATATAATCTTCAAAAGAAGTAGAATAATATTTTTTTATTTCTTCATTTAAATAATATATACTTTTTTCTTGTAAAGTTTTATCATCCATTACTAAATATATAAAATGATTGCCTGCTGGTGATACCCAAGTATCTACTGTAAATATTTTACTATCTAAACTATTTACTGCTTTTGCTGATGACTGCCATAATATCCGTTTTTTGCTTTCTATATTATCAATAGATGAGATAGCCTTTTCCTTAACTAAATCACTTAAAGCCCGCCTAACAATATTGTTTTTAAGTTGAGATTTTGCATTAAGTAATGCTTCCTGCTCTGAATTGCCATTGCCTACTGCATTATTTTTAGGAAGATTTTTTCTATTTGCTATCCAGTTTGGTATTTTAGAAGATATTAAATCATCAATATTTTTTACCTGCGGTGATTGTGGTAATAATGAACTATTTGGCTCTTTTACCTGTGTTATTTTATTATCAATAGTAACATCTTCTACATGTCCCACATCATTTATTTTAGGCACTGTAATATTTTCATCTTTAAAATCAATATTAGGAATATTCACTTGTGCTACTTCTTTTATGTTTGGAGTAGGCACATTATATATATCATCTATTGTTTCTATTTCTACTTTACCTATATTTATATTTTGTGGGCTGTAAATACCTGCAACCATAGCAGCAATTGGGGCACATACTTTATCCCTATCATATTCCTGCTTTTCTTCCTTTCCAACAGCAGCTGCTGCAATAAATGATGCTGAAATATTAGTGCCGTAATAAGCATCAGGTGGATAAAAATTAACAACACCTAAACTATCAATAGCTATTGTGCCGATATGTATATTATGTTTTAAATCATATATTTTAATAAAATTAAGCCCGCTAAAAGCAGCAAAATTTGCTCCATCACTTTTTATAATACTGCCATTTGCTCCATCAAGCACCATTACTGGCCTCATCACTGGATAGTCATAAACAGTAAAACCTATATCTGTCATTACTTCAAGCCTGCTAGAATAATTTTCTATAAATACATTAAGAATTTTGCCACTTAAAAGTTTTTCCATCTGAAAATCATCTTTTGAAATACTAAATAAGCCAGCATGAGATACTGCTAAAAATTTACCTGTTTTTTTATCAAATATCATTGAGCTTAAAGGATATTCAAGAGTAACATTTTTTTGCAGTTTGCCAGAAAAAGTCCATACAGAAAGTTTGCCATTTCTTTCTACAACATATAATAGGTTTGATTCAATATCTGGATATATAAAAGCGATACCACCTGAAAATTCTTTTGAATAAAGTTTGACAAGCCCCTCTTTTTTAAACTGGTATAATCCAACTGTTATACCATCACTTGCTGCAATAAATTGCCCCATATCAGATTGATTTATAATATATACATTCCTTAAATAATCATCAAATGATTGCACCAGTTTTCCATTCTGCATATTATATATATATAACTGACTACCACCAGCTATGGCATAAGATGATATATATTCTGAAATCATCATCTGCCTAATACTTTTATCAACGGCAAAACTCTCTAACTGCTGACAACTTCTTAAATTTACACGGATAATTTTTTTATTATTATTAATATCTGCAAGGATATTTATTGAAGATTGAAGAGATATAAATTCACCGCTTAAAATACGGCTTGCAGCAAAAGATATATTTGATATTATTAAAAAAAATAATATACTACTTACAATTTTTAATATATTTTTCAAAAACATTCTTAAAACCAATAAATTTATGACCTGATGCTATATTACTTGAAAACTGGGTATATTCTTTTACACCATTATAAAAATAAGGCTTTGTTAAAACATTATGGTCTATAAGCTCATCATCTGTTACCCATACGGAAACATTATCTTTATTATAATTTTCATAAGCGAACATAGAAAGTTTTTGAGCAATAATAACAGAAGACACAGGCACATCATCTGTTATTTTCGGAACGATTACCATAGGCATTAAGCAGGGATTTAAAAGTATAGTTTTACAGTTTGCTTTTGTTGATACATAAATTGCATATAAACCACCAAGGGAACTACCTACAATACACACTTCTTCTGATGAGTTGCTTATTTCATCAATAAGTTTATCAAATAAATCAGATACTTCTTCTGGTGAAATATTAAAATTAGGAACAGATACTTTATCTGCACCTAATATTTCCCGCATATTTTCAGCTTTTACAGCACTTGGCGAACTACCATAACCATGAAAGTAATAATATTTCATATATTATCACCTACTTTGCTAAATTTTTAAGAGTATTATATAAAAGCACAGCACCCTGCTCTATATCTTCTTTTAATATTTCTTCATTTTGGTGGTGGCTTACTCCACTATCATTTTTTACAAATATCATACCACATTCAGTAATTTCTGACATATTCATAGTATCATGACCTGCCCCACTAACTGTGTGCATATAAGGCATATTTAAATCTTGGCATGTTTTTTCTATAACATCAGAAACATAATTATTTAACATACATGGTTTTTCTGATGCAATAAGCTCTATTTCACATGCTGCTTTATATCTAAGTGCAATTTTAGAAGATTCTGCCCTAATTAAACCAAAAAGTTCATCAATAGTTTTGCTGTTTATACCTCTAATATCTATATACATAACAGCAGTTCCCGGCACAACATTCATAGCAGACGGGAATATATCAAGTTTGCTAACAGTAGCTATTGCATTAAGTTCATCATAAGCAAGAGATAAATTGCGTATTGCAAGCACAAGTTCGCTGGCAATAACAAGAGCATCTTTTCTATAACGCATAGCAGTAGAACCAGAATGGGCAGCTTCACCATGGACTATTACTTTGACCCGCAACGGTGCTGCAATACCATCTACCACAGCAACTGGCACATTTTCATGCTTTAATGTTTTACTTTGGTCTATGTGTAGCTCAATAAATGCTTTATATTTACCCTTTTCTACAACACTTTTATTTATATCATAAAAATTATATCCAGCATCTTTCATAGCTTCTACAAGGGATATTCCTTTATTATCAACACATTGCTCCCACTGGACAAAATTATCAAGTTTTCCAGCCATAATTTTACTACCCATAGTAGCATGACCGAAACGGCTAGATTCTTCTGCTTGGAAAACAATTAATTCTAATGGATGACTTATATGTATATTTTTTTCTTTTATCGTTTTAATTGCTGTAAGACTTGCCATTACACCTAAAAGCCCATCATATTTACCACCATTTGGAACAGTATCAATATGGGAGCCAGTGCCTATAATATTACTAGAAAGTCCAGTATTATATAAGGCAAACATATTACCAAAAGTATCTTCTCTATATTCAAGCCCTATATCATCTATAAGTTTTTTAAGATATGTTCTAGCCTGCAAATCATTTTTTGAAAAAGCAAGCCTTGTAATCCCATTTCTTGTTTTACCTATTTGGCTTATTTTATCTAATTCATCCAGCATCCATACTGTATTCATTTTATACCACTTCCTTTAACTGCCATCATATTTATTAAATGTGCCTGATTAGCTGCTCCAAAACCATTATCAATATTTACAACACTTACACCTGACGCACAGGAATTAAGCATACCAAGTAAAGCTACAATACCACCAAGATTTGCACCATACCCTACTGATGTAGGCACTGCAATAACTGGAATAGAAACAAGCCCAGCTATAACAGACGGCAATGCACCTTCCATACCAGCAACAGCAATTATACAGTTTGAATTTCTAAGAATATCCACATTATCCATAAGCCTATGTATGCCTGCAACACCAACATCATACAGCCTAACAGCTTTACTGCCATAGGCTTCTAAAATAACTGCCGCTTCTTCTGCTACTGGAATATCTGATGTGCCACCTGTTGCAATACATACTTGACCTTTTTTCTCTTTTTTAGAATTATCATAAATAACAATTTTTGCTTCTTCAATATATTTTGCTTCTGGCACTAATGATATAATAGATGTAGCCATTTCATTAGAAGCACGAGTGCATATAGCAACATTACCGTTATCTCTTATCCGCTTAAATATTTCTGCTGCCTGCTGGCATGTTTTACCTGCACCAAATATTACTTCTGGATAGCCCTGTCTATTCTGCCTATCATGGTCAATTTTTGCAAAACCAATATCTTCATAACCTTTATTATTCATACATTATACATATATTGTATTATCAAAAAAGGCAATAAAATATTATAAAAATTTTTCCTTTACACTTTGTAAAAACTATTTGATTATTTGTAAAAGTATGGTAATATGATATATTGTGAAATAGAAATAAGGGAGAGCCACAAATCATGGAGCAAAAGGACAAAAAAACTAAAATCCTTATTGTTGATGATGACCCAGTTACTCGTGGGCTTATTAAATCTATCTTTATGAATAGTTCTTTTGAAATGAACGAAGCTGATAGTGGAGAAATGGCTCTTGAAATCATATCTGATATAATGCCAGATATTATACTTCTTGATATAATTATGGGTGGTATGGATGGCTTTGAAGTTTTAAAAACTATCAGAAGTAACGAACAATTAAAATATATTCGCATTATTCTACTTTCCTCTAAAAGTGATATAAATGAAAGGTTAAAAGGCTATGGTCTTGGAACTGATGATTATGTAATTAAACCTTTTGTAGGAAATGAATTACTTGCAAAAGTAAAAGTATTTGCCAAACTAAAACATTCCGAAGAGCGTAACTTATCATTAACAGAACTTGTAAATAGCGAAATACAAAAACGCATGGAACAAGAACAATATATTCACGATAAAGAAAGACTTATTTCAATGAGTGATATGATTATTTCTATTGCACACTATTGGAGACAGCCTTTAAATGCACTAGGTGTTACAGTGCAAGATATATATGATGCTTATACTCATAATGAACTTACAGATAATTATCTTAAAGACAGTGTAGAACAATCTATGCGTCATATTGCATTTATGTCTGATATAATAGATTCTTTCCAAAGCATTATTGATGCAGGAAATAATAATATTTCAGAGACTATTCATATACCTGCATTACTTAGGGAAGCACTTGTTTCTATTAAAGATATGCTAGACCTTTCTAATGTGAAATGCACTATTAATGGCATAGACTATCTTAAATATGCAGATATTTCAACAATAGATTTAATCATTGAATCAGAGCCAGCAGCATTAAAACAGATTGTTACAAAAATAGTTATTACAGTTAATCATCTTATCCAAAATTACCAAAAAATGTGTGTTGATGATAAATTTCATGGACTTATAAAAATAAAATTATATACCACATCTGATGAACTTATTTTACAGGTGCAAGGCAATGGTGTCCAACTTAATGATAATGAAATATCACATTTTTTTGACCCTTATTATGCACTTGGTGAAAACAGATTTTCTAATGAAGGTTTAGGACTATTTTTTACAAAAATGCTGGTAGAGCAACATTGCAATGGTGAACTTTTTATTAAAAAAGAAAACGATATAAGTATTTTTCAACTTACACTTCCTTATTTCCCCCCCCCAATCACAAAATAGAATGGGTGTTTTAAATAATAAACAATATGAACATAAATACACAATATAGCCAGTGTTTTGGTATAATTATTTATAATATTATATTATCTATGTATTTTTATTAAAAA
>JAAGKN010000969.1_pt1 | contig 58135 bp, 52 predicted proteins | sample 6206371 | NCBI WGS metagenome assembly JAAGKN01 (sample SAMN11533720, study PRJNA540317) | gut metagenome | isolation source: fecal pellets from male and female animal of same cohort | host: Peromyscus leucopus | place: USA:CA | collected 2017 | reverse complement strand
TGAGCCGTTTTGATGAGATTGCCCATAAGAAGCGGGATGCAGTGGGGGTCTGGGGAGATGGAAACCTGGGTTATATCACTTCGCTGCTTTTTAAAGCGATGTTTCCGGAGACAAAATTGTATGTCTTCGGGCTGAACCGGGACAAGCTGTCGGATTTTACCTTTGCGGATGATACCTTTCTCGTGACACACATTCCGGCGGGACTGAAATTTGATCATGCTTTTGAATGCGTGGGAGGAGAGGGTTCCCCGAAAGCGATCAATCAGATTATCGACTACATTCTGCCGGAGGGAACGATCTCAATCCTCGGAGTTTCCGAGAATGAGGCGGCGATCAATACGCGGATGATACTGGAGAAAGGGCTTCGGATGTTTGGCAGCAGCCGCAGTGGACGGGCGGATTTTATCAGGACCATCGAACTATACCAGTCCAAACCGGAGATCCCTGCCTATCTGCAGAATCTGATCGGAGTCCGGCTGCGGGTGCGTACCATCGAAGATATGAAAAAGGCATTTGAAGCTGATATTTATAAGGAATTTGGAAAAACGATTATGATCTGGGAGGCTTAGTGATGAGTGGTTTTCTTTCTAATAAGACAAAACGGTTTCTGAAAAAAAGGCTGAAATTCTGGTTTTACTGCCTGACACATCCGATACTGAATGAGCATCTGATCGTGTTTGAGGCATTCAGCGGCAAACGGTGCGGCGGCAATCTCCGGGCGATCTATGAAGAACTGATGGAGGATGAGCGTTACCGTGATTTCCGCTTTGTTTGGATTGTAAATGACGTGGAAGCCCATGCCGACTTGAAAGTGAGACGGCACACTCGGGTTGTGCTGAAGGACTCCCGTTCTGCCTTTATTTTATACGCCAAGGCAAAGTACTGGTTCAACAATGTGGCCCTTCCTAACTACCTCATTCCGAGACCACATCAGGTATATGTGGAGACCTGGCACGGAACGCCTCTGAAAAGGCTGGGAAATGATATCCAGTATGAAGTGGATCCGAGACAGTCTCTGGCGGAGATGCACAAAAAATATTACATCAAGGGAAGAAAGATGGATTATTTGATTTCACCCTCCCGATTTTATACTGAGAAAATGATTTCATCCTTCCGACTGGACAAGTCACATAAAGAAAATATTATTTTAGAGACTGGTTATCCGAGAAACGACGCTCTGTTTAAATTTACTGAAGAGGATGTAGCACGCATCAAAGAAGAGATTGGAGTGCCAGAAGGCAAAAAAGTAGTGTTGTATACGCCGACCTGGCGGGACAACCAGTTTAAAAAAGGAGAGGGTTTCCAGTACAATACAGAGCTGGATTTTCAAACTCTTATGGATGAGCTGGGGGACGAATATGTTCTTTTGTTCCGTGCCCATCACCAGATCGGGTTTAAAAATGTCGCATCCGATGTGCCGGGTGTGATCGATGTGACGGAGGTGGATGATGTCAATGACCTGTACATCATCAGTGACCTGATGATCACGGATTATTCTTCTACCATGTTTGATTACGGCGATCTCCGGCGCCCAATGGTATTTTATATGTATGACCTGGATGAGTACCAGGGTGAGATCCGGGATTTTTATTTTGATATCAATGAGCTTCCGGGACCTATCGTCAAGACCCAGCCAGAGCTGGTGAAGGCAGTCAAAGACAGGTTTGAGAACTTCGTCTATGATGAGAAATACCGTGCCTTTACGGAGAAATTTAATTATCTAGACGATGCCCACGGGGCCAGAAGGGTCATCGAAGCGACGATAAAAACAAAAATGGGTCCTGCCTTTCGTTTTTACAAGTGGGTGATCCATACGAAAAATGTCATCCGCAAGGCTTTTCGGGACGGATACATCGCGTTTTCCGGTATGCTTCGCTGTATGGGGCTCTGCCGTACGGAGAACAGTAAGCTGCTCTATTCTTATAAAAACAAACATAAGGGACAGAGGTGTTTCCTCGTGGGAAATGGTCCCAGTCTGCAGCTCTCTGACCTGGAGGGACTGCAGAAAAAGGGCGAGATTACCTTTGGCTGCAATTTGGTGACAAAGGTCTTTGGAGAGACCAGCTGGCGTCCGGATTATTATTTCCTAATTGACCGCATCTGTGCCAAATTCCAGAGTGAGGAGATCAATAATGCTATCGGGGAGATTCCATTGTTTACCAATATCACTACCTATAATATTTTCCGTGAAAAGCCTAAAAATCCGGTGATCCTTTATAATATTGCCAAAGATAAATATAAGGTAAAGCGATCTCCACTGGCTTATTATATCCCGTCGGGATCTACGGTGATGTCACTGATGATCGAGATGGCGGTGTACATGGGATTTTCCGAGATTTATCTGATCGGCTGTGACTGTACCTCTACCTTCAGCGGCAACACCCATTTTATCAAGGGGTATACTGATGATAAGCTAAAGGCAAGGGATGCGAAAAAGATCGTTGACCGGATGCGTCGTCTGGGAATCCAGAGTGATGATTATGAGAAATATTTTCTGGACGGTTCATTGAATGCCTATACACTCCTGAAAGAGCATGCCATCAAGCACGGTGTGACGATCTATAATGCCACCAGAGGCGGGGCATTGGAGGTATTTGACCGGGTGGATCTGGATGATTTTATCTGATTATTAATGATATTGAACAAAAGGATGTCTCTCATTATGACGAAATAAATCATAATGAGAGACATCCTCTTTTTAAATCTTGTTTCGTGCTGTCGAGTTTATCCTTTACAGATCCAGAAACTCGCTGAAATCATATCTGTCTTTTAAGATCATATCGATAGCCTCCCGTACCGGTGCCTGTCCGGCAGGCCTGGTCAGGAGGATGTCGATATAGGGTTTCAGGCTCTCGGCGCAGTCTGAGGGGGCAAAGGTGATCCCGGCAGTTTTTATGGCGCTGAGATCGTTCATGTCATCTCCGATGTAGGCGGTCTGCTCCGGAGTTAGCCCATATTGATTCATCACTTCCGTGAGTTTTTCTGCCTTATTTTTTACTCCCTGATGGAACTCCGTAAGACCTAGCTCCTGACAGCGGCTGGCGACAATCTGAGAGTTCCTTCCGGTTATAATGGCAGGAACGATGCCGGCATCTTTTAGGAGCTTGATGCCGAGGCCGTCTTTGACGTTAAAGGCTTTGAAAAGTTCTCCGTCGTTTCCCATATAGATCTTGCCATCGGTGAGAGTACCGTCTACGTCCATGGCAAATAATTTGATTTCTTTTAGGTTTTTCATACTTTTCCTCCGTCTTATCTTAGCGCCGTGGAGCTATTGGTTGAGTTCAAAACGGGATGGCGTCAGGAACTGGATCGGGCAGCCGGACTGTCTGGTGTTCATATAATCTTCCAGCATGCTCTGGACATCTCGGTTTGCCTCATCGGCATTTTTAATATTTCTTGTCTTTTCCATTTCTTTCTGCATGTAGTTGTTGCCGCTGGAATCGTGGCTGTAGCCGTCGAAGCCTGCCATGGCGATAGAAGCAGGATCCAGTTCGTCCAGAAGACGAAGAAGCAGGATGCCGGAATTGTCCAGCTGGTCCCATCCACATTTTACCAGTCTTGTAAAATCGATGATATGCTGGTTTTTCTCCTCAACGTTCGTCACATTGGAAGTGACAATTTTTTTGTATTCCTTGAATCGGCTGGCGCTTTTCCAGTAATTATAGCGTTTTTTATTGCTGAAATATACATAATTGATGGGATAATCGTGGGAGAGCAGATTTACACTGACCACTACGGGTTTCTTTTCCTGGCAGTATTTCAGGATCTCTTCTTTGTGAGTGACAATGCTGTGGCCCGGAAGCAGCATCAGGATATCCTTTCCCTGAAGATTTTCTTTTAACAGTGCCACATCTTTTTTATCATCCCGAATGGTTCCGTTATATTCCATATAGGTTTTTTCAAGAAGATCATAGTCATAACGTTTTCTGGCGTCGCTGCCGATCCGGTTCAGGATATAGTTGATGTCCCGGCTGGATATCCCGGCTTTGGCCGTCAGATAGGCGATGTTGTTGACATGGGCGCTGTAAGAGCCCGCGAGGAAATACGGGGTGGAGTATCCCCAGCTGCAGGTACTGCGGATTCCGTCAACGTAGTTGTCGATGAGATCGAGAACGACATCGATATCATAGCCGGCATTGTATTTGCGGTTCATATACTGCATGACCAGTTCGGTATTGGTGTTGCCGGCACCCCGGCCCATGCCCGCCATGGTGGCATCGATGACTACCTTTCTAAGTCCCTGGGTCATATCCACAAATTCCTGGGATAAGGAGAAGGACATCTGAAGATTATTGTGGGAATGGAAGCCGATGCGGGAAGACGCATTCAGATTCCGGTTGATCAGGTAAAATACCCGGCGGAGATCTTCCTTATACATGGAACCGAAAGTATCCACGATACTGAACGCATAGGGCTCCAGTGGATTGATCTTCTCGATGAGTTCCAAAAGCTCTGCGTCGGAGTAGCCCAGGATATCCACCGGCTGGACATAGAGCTTATAGCCCTTTTCCGTGATCTCCCGGCAGAAGTCAATCACATCGTAGCGTTCATTTTTAAAGAAACAGGCGCGGACGCCATCGATGGAAGTGCCGTCAAAGGGTTCCAGATTGGAGATGGTGTAGCGGCTGTAGTCTGCCAGACAGACATAGGATGCCTGACGGCGGTCTTCCGGCAAAAAGGGGCGCAGCTGCGCCGCATTGTTAAATATCGTACTTCCTTTTTCGTGGGGCTCATCTTTTAAAAAACCGCATTCTACTACATCAATGCCACTTTCTGCTAGTCCCTTGATCATACCCTTGATCACTGTATTTCCAAACTGGGCATCCACGAGATATCCCCCATCCCGCAGTGTACAGTCCAATAATTGTACTCGTTTCATATCTTATAATCCTTTCTCTTTGGGGGTCCCGGCTAATCTAATGTATCGATTCCCTGGATCACCCGCTCCACTTTTTCAATGTGCTCAGGAAGATCCACGCCGATGGAGGAGTGTTTTGTCTCTTTGAGGCGCATTTTATAGCCCCGTTCCATGGCGCGCAGTGGTTCAATTCCCTCTCCCAGTTCCAGCTCGGTCTGGGTCATTTCCGAAAATTCTTTGAGAAAATCCCGCTTATAGGCGTAAATTCCCACATGGCGGAACACTCTTGCCAGATGTCCGTCTTTTACGTTGGAGGGGATGACAGAGCGGGAGAAGTACATGGCATCTCCCCGCTGATCTGTAACTACCTTCACTGTACTGGCCGCTTTGATCTCATCTGGATCGGTGATCTCTTTTTTCAGGCTTCCAAAGTAAACGGAATCGTCCTCGAAAAAGATGGAGATGACCTCCTGGATCATTTCCGGATTGATGACGGGCTCATCCCCCTGAATGTTGATGAACAGGTCGCCCTCTACCTTGGATGCCACCTCAGCCACCCGGTCGGATCCGGTTTCGTGCCTGTCTGAGGTCATGATCACTTTCATAGTATGCTCGTCACAGGCTGCTTTGATACGTTCATCGTCGGTTGCCACATAAACTTCATCGAATTCAGGGACCTTTTTTGCCTGCTGGTACACCCACCAGATCATTGGTTTACCACAGATATCCACCAGTGGCTTGCCGGGAAAACGGCTGGATTTATAACGTGCAGGGATTACTCCGATAATTTTCATGAATATTCCTTCTTTCTATTTCTTTTTCTTATGGGTACCCGGACCTGGTTTTTCAGCAGCGAGGACATCTTCCAGTCTGACTCTTGGAAAGACTTCGAGATTTCCGCCCCGGGTAGCATTGTAGATCTTGATTCCATGTCGGTCAGCGTATTTTTTCAACAGCCGGTAGACGAACAGGGACCGGTCAATGATATGCTCTCCGATCTGTTCCGTGGTCACATTTTCTTTGTTCATGCGGGTTTTGATACGGGAAATGTCGGTCTGGGCGATTTCTTTTGTTGTGTAGTTGTCAGTAAAATGCCCTCCGGCGGCATGGGGATTGGTGCAGTCTACCCCCAGCAGATAGATTTCCGAGAAGCCCATATGAAAGGCAAATTCGGCGGCAAGGGACAGAACCGTTGCCTTCACCATACAGTAGGCAAAGATATTTCCTCTCACCTTATACCGTTCGCTGGCAATGGTGTGGACATAAGTGGTGTCTAGTGTCCGTTTGGTCATTTTATGATAGGTTTTCTCAATGGTAAATAAGGGTGACTTTACATTATTATACAGCTCGTCCCGCAGTTTTGTCGCATAGATGCTGTCGGATACGCAGTGAAAACTGGGACGCCAGTCGGTCTGGTCAAATATTTTATATACCATATTTGTCCCGAAGGTGTACTCGTCTTTTAATAGGTGGAGGTCCTCCGGTGACAGGCTGGGACCGTTGCCGATCAAAAAACACCGTTCGCCTTTGTGGCAGTCTTTCATCTCCATGAGGCGCCTTCCATTGTTGTTCAGGAAAAGTCCGTGCATATTGAACCATCCGGTAATATTATAGCGGACGATCATATATACGATGCGGATACGGTTCAGGTTTTTTTTGAAGGTCTGGATCAGTTGTTCCCACAATCCGGGTTTGTGAGCCGGAATGGCGATACAATTCTCGATGACCCGCCTGGCCGCCTGTCCATCCTCCCATTTGTTAAATTTATCATGAAATGCCTGATATTTTGAATCCTTGTTGTAATCAAAATGCTTCAGCTGCTGTGTGACGGCCTGGGCAAGTGCCGTCTCATCTTCGGTGATAGGGCCTGGCAGCTCCGAGAGGTCAAGGTAAAAACCCCGGATGTTATTGGCATACTCTTCCCTGTCATACATATGAAATACCATGGGGCGTTTCAGCACGCTGAAATCAAACATAGTAGATGAGTAGTCCGTGATCATCAGGTCGCTGATGATATAAAGGTCGTTGATGTCGTCTATGTCGGTGACATCGATGATCCGGGATGTGTTTTCAATAACGCCGGATAGCCCGATCTGATGATGGGCGCGGAATAAGAGCACACAATCTTCCGGCAGGCCCTCCATCACTTTTTCCAGATCCACAGAAGCGTTGTAGCGGAAGCCGGACTGTTCCTGAAAATCCGTATCTCTCCAGGTGGGGGTGTAGAGGATCACCTTCTGCTCATCCTGGATACCCAGCCGTTCCCGGATCTGCGCGATGTCTTCCTCACTGTAGTGGAAGAGAGCATCGTTTCTGGGGTAGCCGCATTCGATGAACTTATTTTCCTCCCTTTGCTCCAGACCAAAGGCCGAGGCGATCTTTTCACTATAATAAGGGGAGGGAGAGAGGAAATGAGTAACTTTCTTACCCTTTTTCCGATAACGTTTGTGCATACGCTCTCTGGACTGTCTCGGATCGCTGTCCGTCTCAATATCGCAGCCTAGCCGTTTCAGCGGTGTTCCGTGCCAGGTTTCGATATAGACCTGATGTTTTCCGGGAATCAGAAAGTCGGGAACGCTCACATTATTTACCCAGAACCGGGAGGCGGCCGCATAGCGGAAATAATCCCGGCTCCCTTTTTTTACCAGGATCGTATGGGGATTTTCTGTCAGTTCCCTGTGGTTTTTCGGATTCGTAAATGCCCACACAAAGGTGTAGTCCCGAAAGGCATCATCCTCTGCCATCTCTTCATATATAGCTTTTACGCTGTCTCCGCAGCGTTTTCCGTGATAGGATTCAAAAAAGACCATTTTATCCTGGGTGACATAAAAGATCCGGCATAATTTGTATTTGATCCGGTTTTTTAAAAAAGACAGATCTTGTCTTAATCTATATTTCAATCGTTTATCCATATTATTATTCTTTCTCAAAATCTTTCTTCATAAACGTGCATCTCAATCTATTTTACCATATTTGTATTTTATGTCAATTCCATAAGGAAATATCTTATAAAAGTAAAGCCGAATGCAGGTGGCGGTTGTGGGAATGCGTCAGCACGGAGCAGCCGGCTTTTATGTAACTCGACGGCCTCACCGGGCTGGCTAAAATATTCTGCCAGTATTTTAAGTTTGACAAGCAGAGCAACAATGTATAAAATGAAAACAAATATACGATATGGGGGAAAAAATATGAAGGAAAAGAGTACGCTTTACCTTGTGGTACCCTGCTACAATGAGGAGGAGGTACTGGATGAGACGGCAAAGCAGCTGACCCGGAAGATGGAAGACTTGATCGCAGCGGGGAAGATCAGCGATGTCAGCCGGATTGTTTTTGTAAATGATGGTTCGAGAGACCAGACATGGATCATTATCAAGCGTCTGCACAAGGATCACCGGCTGGTGAACGGGCTGAACCTGTCACGGAACCGGGGGCATCAGAATGCGGTGCTGGCGGGACTGATGTATGCCAAAGAGCACGCTGATGTGGCGATTTCTCTGGATGCCGACCTGCAGGATGATGTGAATGCCATCGATGAGATGTTAGATAAATATTATGCCGGAAGTGATGTGGTCTACGGTGTGAGGAGCAGTCGCAAAAAGGATACTTTTTTTAAAAAGACCACGGCTGAGGGCTTTTATAAAATGATGAAATGGATGGGAGTGGATATCGTATTCAATCACGCAGATTACCGGCTTATGAGCCGGCGTGTGCTGGAGCAGCTGGAGGATTATAAAGAAGTCCATCTGTTTTTGAGGGGGATGATCCCGTTGATCGGCTACCCGTCGGATACGGTGTATTATGAGAGGCATGAGCGGTTTGCAGGAGAGAGTAAATATCCCCTGAAAAAAATGCTGGCATTTGCCTTTGACGGAATTTCGTCGTTTAGTGTCAAGCCCATTCGTTTTATTGTGTGGCTTGGATTTGTTGTATTTTTTGTCAGCATTCTTATGTTGTTTTATTCCATTATGCAGTTTGTCCTGGGTGATACAGTGCCTGGCTGGAGCAGCCTGATCGTTTCCATTTGGGCGCTGGGAGGTCTGCAGCTTCTTGCTATTGGTATCGTGGGCGAATACATCGGGAAGGTGTACATGGAGGCAAAGGGAAGACCCAAATATGCCATTCAGGACATATTGGATGATAAGTAGAGCCTTTGCAGCCGGGAAATTCATTTTCGTTTTTTAAATACCCATTCCCTCTGGATCTGGAAACTGACGGTAAACAGGATCGTATCAATAATGCATTTGCGGATGGTGGATGAGAAGATAAATGTCAGGGCCTTGTCCACCAGCAGTGCAGATATGATCAGCTGGCAGATGCACAGCGTGTAATATTTTAATATGATCTTGAAATCCTTTGACTCGTTGTGGAATACCTGTCGTTTGTTTATAGTAAAGTTATACAGAGAGGATCCCAGTCTTGACAATACACTCCGCAGCAGGATAAACAGCGAGATTTCCAAACCGAAAAAAGATATCTGTACTTTGTCGCCGATCAGCGGGCGGAAGATTAGTCCCAGCACATAATACAGAGCGATATCAATGACAAAGCTGGAAAGAGAGCTGAGCATAAATTTGAGAAATACCTTATAGATTCGTATGGAATCGATAAAGGGGTTAAAATGGGAGCTCTCATTGTTTTCCAGGTAAATGGTGCGGATGGGAAATTCCAGGATGGGGATCTGGCACTCCCTGGCGCACAGGAGCATATTCATTTCGTATTCAAAGCGCTCCCCTTTTGTTTTGGCAAAATATTCCTGCATCAGAGTCCGGGACATGCCGCGCAGTCCGGTCTGGGTATCAGATACGTTGATTCCGCACAAAAGTTTGATAAAATGCCTTGTAAATTTGTTGCCAAAACGGCTACGCAGCGGAATCTCCTTATCATCAAACTGGCGGCAGCCGAGGATCAGGTGATCCGGGTGTTCGTGTACCAGTCTGGCGCAGGTGAGGATATCTTCGATCACGTGCTGTCCGTCACAGTCCACAGTCACGGTGCCGTTTATATCTGGACGGTTGTCCAGAATGTGATTAAATGCAGATTTCAGTGCAATGCCCTTTCCAAAATTGATGACGTGCCGCAGGATGCGGCAGTTATATTCTTCTTTACAGGTCTTAAAGTATTTTCGATTACTGATCTCACTGCCATCGTCCACCAGAATGATATTTTCAAAACCGGCCTCCGTCAGTTCCCTTACGAGAGTGATCATCCGGTCGTCCGGATTCAGGGCGGGAATAACAATGGCTATTTCGTGATAAAATGTCCCCATAATCTTCTCCTATAAATCCCGGCATGCCGCCGGAGGGTGGAAAAAAATTCCGCAAGTACTAAATTTTATGTTATTATAAAGATGTTAGGATTGTGAGAGTTGTAAAACAACGAAGCAATCCCCAGCATCAATATTTTTAAGTATAAACCTTTCGAGACAGAAGGGCAAGAAGTTTTTCCGGGGAAGGACTTGCATGTATGAAAAGGGTACTTTATAATTGGGATGAAAAGAGGGATAGTTTTGAAAATTTCAGTTGGCATCGTCGCCTATAATGAGGAAAAAAATCTTCCAAAGATTCTGGAGGATCTGATAAATCAGACATTTCCCCACGATCAGATGGAAGTCGTGCTGGTGGACAGCCGGTCTGAGGATGGCACCAGAGACTTGATGCAGAAGTTTGCAGGAGAACATAAAGAAGAGTTTATTAATATCCAGGTGGTGGACAATCCGAAACGGCGTCAGAGCTGTGGCTGGAACTGTGCCATCCGGGCATTTACCACAGAGGTATTGATCCGGGTGGATGCCCACAGCAGCATCCCGCCGGAATTTGTGGCGAGGAATGTAGCGGCGCTGGAAGAGGGAGAGATGGTGACAGGAGGTGTCAGGCCCAATATTGTAGAAGAGGAATCTCCCTGGCAGCAGGTTCTTCTCACCGCCGAGAGTTCTATGTTCGGCAGCAGCGCGGCGAGGTTTCGCCGGGAGGGGAAAAAAGCTTATGTGAAGTCATTTTTTCACGGAGCCTACCGCCGGGAGGTGTTTGAAAAGGCAGGGGTATTCCGGGAGGATCTGGGGAGGACGGAGGACAATGAATTTCACTACCGGCTGCGCCAAAACGGGTTTCGGCTCTGTATGGTGCCGGGAATCATTTCTTACCAGATGATCCGGCCGGATCTGGGGAAGATGTGCCGCCAGAAATGTGCCAATGGCTATTGGATCGGACTGACGGCAGGCGTATGTTCCGGCTGTCTGTCCCTGTATCATTTCGTGCCCTTTGCCTTCGTGTGCGGGATCCTGTTTACATCCTTTCTGGCATGGCTGTCGTACCCTCAGCTGGCGGTGCTGATGTGGTCATTGTACTGGCTGCTGGCTGTGGGGATGGCGGTCCTGGCTGTTAAAGGACAGAAAAAATATCTGGGGCATCTTTTGCTGCCTCTGCTGTTCTTTTTGCTGCATGTGAGCTATGGGGCGGGGACGCTGGCGGGACTGATAAAGATGCCATTCTGGCGGAGAAAACATGCAGGTACAACCAGTAGTTTTACTTGTGAAAACCAACCGGAAAAGGAATGAGGGAGCCGATGGAACAGAGAGAATATACAGAAAAAGAATTGGAGGGACTGCACCGGGTGAGCCTGGAGATGGCAGAAGTATTCGTGGCCTTCTGTCAGGAGCGTGGACTGGTCTGTTATTTCTGCGGAGGGGGATGTATTGGGGCGCTGCGGCATAAAGGGTTTATTCCATGGGATGATGATCTGGATTTTTTTATGCCGAGACAGGACTATGAGGTATTTGTGAGCCAGTGGCGGTCTTATGGAAAGGGAAAGCGCTATCTTCTTTCGGATACCACAGAAGATTATGTGGACCGGAATAATTTTGCCACTCTGAGAGACAGTATGACCACCCAGGTGAAACCCTATCAGAAGGATCTTGACATCCCCCACGGAGTGGCATTGGATGTGATCCCCCTGGATGGGTATCCGGAGGGACGGTGGCAGAGAAAGTTTCAGTGCATGTGGGCGCTGATCTACTCGCTGTTCCGGGCGCAGACTGTGCCGGAAAAGCATGGGGGACTGATGGCAGCCGGAAGCCGCCTGCTCCTTGGGATCTTGCGGGGAAGGAAGATCCGCTATCGGATCTGGAAACTGGCAAAGAAAAAGATGACCCGCTATCCGATCCGGGAATGCCGCTATATTACCGAGCTTTGTTCGGGACCATATTACATGAAAAAGAAATACCGGAAGGAATGGTTTGAAAAGGCAGTTTTTGTGGATTTTGAGGGACGGAAGATGCCCATTCCCATCGGTTACGACGGATATCTCAGGGAAGCCTTTGGCGATTATATGCAGCTGCCGCCAAAGGAAAAACAGAAGGCACATCATGACTGCGTCCTGTTGGATCTGGACAAGCCATGTGTTCCGCCAGAAGATAGAAAAGAAATGTGAGGACAAATTATGCTGAGCAAAAAAGAGCTGGCAGAATTAAAAGAGCTTCAGAAAAAATGTCTGGAGATCACGTTGGTGTTTCAGGAATTTTGTGAGAGACATCATCTGCTGTTTTATCTGTGTGGCGGCGGCTGTATCGGGGCGCTGCGGCATGGAGGGTTTATTCCCTGGGACGACGACATCGATGTATTTATGCCCAGGGAGGATTATGAGAAAATGTGCCGCCTGTGGAAGCAGGAGATGGATGAGAGTAAGTACCGGCTGAGCCGGACCAGTGAAAAGGAATTTTTACGGTCCCAGCTCACCGCGATTACCGATGAGGAGACCACCTTTGTAAAGGAGAGGCAGATGGATCTTGATATGGCCCATGGCGTCCGGCTGGAGATCCTGCCTCTGGATGGCTGCCCTTCCTCGCGGTGGAGACGCAAATGTCAGCTGTTGTGGGGACTTGCCTATCAGATCTACATCAACCAGGAGGCTCCCACCAGCAAGGGGAAGCTGCTGTATGCCGTTGGAAAGTGCATGTTAGCGCTGGCACCGGGATGGAAGAACCGCTGGCGGATGGCGCGTATGTGTGAACGTCATATGTCCCGGTATCCCATCCGCGACTGTGACTATGTGACGGAGCTGTGTGTGCGTTACAATTATATGGTGAATGAATACCCAAAGGGGATCTTTGAATCTGCGGTGTACAAAGATTTTGAAGGTTATAAGCTGCCCATACCCGCCGGCTATGACACATACCTGAAAATGGCTTTTGGCGATTATATGGAGCTGCCGCCGGAGGAGAAGCAGGTTCCCTCCCACGACGGCGTATGTGTGGATCTTCATAACAGCTACAAAAAGTATCGGGGAAAAAGTTATCCGGTGAAACGTATATCGGAAAAACCATGAGAGGAACAGAGGCAAGATGGACAAAGGGAAAATGAAGAAAGGACTGCTATCCATTATTATTCCGGTCTATAATTCCATGGACCGGCTGGCAGAATGTTTTGAGAGTATCGTAAACCAGAATTTTGAGAGAATGGAGGTCATCGTGGTGGATGACTGTTCCAGGGATGGAAGTCTGGAACTGTGCCGGGAGTACGAGAAGAATTATGCTTATTTCCATGTGTTCACAAAGGAAAATGAGGGCGTATCAGCGGCGAGAAATTATGGTCTTGCCAGGGCACAGGGGGAGTACATCCAGTTCGCAGACAGCGACGATATGCTGTATCCGGATACCTGCCGCTGCCTGGTGGAACGTATGGAGCAGGATGCCAGTGATCTTGTGATCTGTGGCTACTATAACGAAAGAGAACAGAGGAAGGTTCTGCCACCGGATCTTCTGCTGCAGGGCCGGGAGGGCATCCGAGAGCAGTTCCCTTCTCTTTTTACCCGGTTTTTGATTCATGTTCCCTGGAATAAGCTGTACCGCAGAAGGGTGCTGGAGCAGGCGGAGGCGGCATTTCCTCTGGATCTAAACAAAGGAGAGGATCTGCTCTTTAACCTGAAGGTGCTGGAGCAGGCGGAGAAAATCAGCCTGCTGCCGGAAGCATTGTATTTTTACCACAATGTGAATGATCGGTCCCTCTCTTTCAAGTTCCGGGAGGATTCCATGGAGATCGAGGAACGGCTGTTCCGGAGTGTGGAAGCTTTTTGGGATTATTGTGGAGGGAGGCCGGATCCGGAATTTTTATCTCATTTTTATCTGACCGCGGTGAAAAATAAATTATATGCCCTGGTGGGAAGATCCGGATTTGACAACGGAACCTGCCGGGAATACATGAAAAAATGGGGGAAGCTGGAAAGTCTGGGCAGGCTTTATGACAGAAGGCGGTGTTTCGGGGCAAAGGACAGAATCTTGTTGTATCTCTTAAGGTGCCAGAGGACAAGAGCTTTATATCTGTATTACAAAATCATGGGAGATTAACTTAGCTTAACGACGCCAGGCTGAATTTTGGAAGGAAGATGGATTATGAAGAGAAAGATCGGTTTTGTAAATTTTGACATGAGTACCAGGGGAGGCGCCCAGCAGGTGCTTCAAAACCTTGCCAACGTACTTGCCAGAGAGGACCAAGAGTATGAAATCTATATTATCAGCCTGATCCATGAGAAATCGGTGTGTGCCTATCTGTTAGAAAAGGGCATTCATTATAAGAATATTCTACCCTATAAGGGAAGGATACGGGATGTGATCTTGAAAGCGGGAAAGAAATTTCGCCGTTTCTGCCGTCAGGAAGGTATTGATCTATTGTTTTATGTGGGTGCCTATGCTGGCCTGTGTGGAGGCCTTCTGGGACGTAGATTGAAGATACCAAAGGTGTTCTGTGATCATGGAGCCCTTCTAAATCAGTGGCATGAGAAGCCGGCACGGATTATGAGAACCATGGGATCCCGGTATTCAGACCGGACCGTCGTTCTCACCAGACAGAGTGAGAATGCCTATTATGATAAGTTTCATTATAAGCCGGGGCGGGTCGTCACGATCTACAACTGGATTGATGATGTGATCCTGAGAGAAGCCGGGGAATATGATGCAGACAGCCGGAAGATACTGACAGCGGGACGTTTTTCCAGGGAAAAGGGAATGGACCTTTTAGTAGATGTGGCAGCGGCGCTGCAAAAAAAGACGGAAGATTTTGTGTGGGAAGTATATGGGGAAGGAGATCTGTGGGAGGAGATCCACCAGCGGATACAGGAAGAGGGACTGGAGGAAAATGTAAAACTTATGGGATTGACCAACGAGATGGAGCGCTGTTACCGGGGACACAGCATGTATGTGCTCACCTCCTACCGGGAGGGACTTCCTTTGGTTCTTTTGGAGGCGAAAGCCAATCACCTGCCGCTGATAAGTTTTGATATTGTGTCGGGGCCGGGGGAAATTATTGAGGATGGAACAGATGGTATATTGATACCACCCTATGACACAGAAGAGATGGCAGGCCGGATCTATGAGCTGCTGTGCAGCCAGGAGAAGAGGGTTCGGATGTCAGGGTGTTCTGGCAGGAATCTTGAAGAATTTGGAAAAGAAAAAATCCTCAACCAGTGGCGGACACTGATCGAGGATATGGTGTCAGGCTGACTGCCCTGCCAAACATCTCTTGTTGGCACAATGGAGATAGCCGATGGCGGTAAATAGCAGCATGGTCTCAATATTTACCGTAAAAAATACATCGTGGAAGCACATCAGAAAGATTAGGATGGATACTGTCAGCGAGGCAAAAAATAAGTAGCTCTCACCGGCAGTTTCTTTTTGCCGGAGTTTCTTAAGGGACTGCAGAAAGATCAGCAGGAAAAATGTACCCATTACGCAGAAACCGACGGCCCCGGTCTCCACCAGCAGGGAGAGGTAGCCATTGTGGGTGACGTACTGGGTTTTTGCCAGATAGCTGTCCGAGTGCTTGTCTGTCACATAGGGAAGGGCGCTTCGGACAGAAAAGCCAAACAGGGGCTTTTCTTTATACAGAGACAGGTAATTTTTCCATATGGTAGAGCGGTTATTGGTGATGTTATCGGTGTCCACATCTTCACGGATCATGTCATTCACAGCACGCTCCGGTTCCATCATCTGACCGATCTGGCGCAGTGGGAAAAAGATTAGTGAGTAGACCACGATCATAGCAGCCAGGGCAAGCAGCCCCCTCTTTACACTCTGGATAAAAAATCTGCCCGGACTGGTTTCCTCCCCGGTGCGGTGCTGCCGGTAGGTGATGAGAACCACGGTAAATAAAGTCGTACCTGCTGCTGCGATAAAGATCGTCCTGGAGTTTGACATAATGATATAACAGGTATTGATAACGATGCTTATCCAGCTGTAGATTTTTAATGGGAAAAAGCTAGTCTTCCGTATGGTAAACAGCAGAAGCAGGATCAGGATCAGGGAAGTAAAAGCGGCAAAGTTTGGATCTGAAAATAATCCAAACAGCCTGCCGTCGACGATGCCCTGCCGGAGACTGTGTCCTTCCGGATTCAGGATCGTATAGTGGATATTTTTTATATATTGCCAGAGAGAGGCGATGCAGCCGATATTCCAGAAAAAAGAAGTAAAAAAGGCCATAAGCCGGAGACAGCGCACAAGCCTGTCCTCCGTAAGGATCTTTGGCAGAAAATAAAAAAGAATCAGCTGGGAGGCAAAGGTAGCAAGTCCAAGAATATTACCCGCCAGTTCATATTTGTAATTCAGCAGAGAAGAGATGCCGAGAACCAGGATAAATGCACCGAGAAGGATGGTCTGAGTATCCGGTTTCCGGTTGTTCCTCAAAATATAAAGGCAGAAGAGCGAGAGAACTCCTCCTCCGATAATGATGGACTTATATAAAATATCTGCCGCCGGTCCTTCCCACAGAACAGACGTTGGCACAAACCGGGTTGAAACGCTGTATAGTGCATAAAAGATTATATAACAGCAGATAATCCGTTGTAAGTTGTTTTTCATGATAATCCTCCATTTCTTCCTGAGCGTACACTCTAGAGAGTATACTCTCAAATGTTGATTTTTTCAACTTTTTTTTATATAATAAATCTAAAAAGGAAAATAATGAGAGTTTGAAGGGGAAAATGTCCGGTGGTGCAGCGGTGCCATGAGACAAATAAGGATTGACAGAAAGGGAGGAAGAGCAATGCTCTGGTTTAAAAAATATGTGGAAAGCGGCAGGCTGTCTACGATCTACCGGATCCTGCTGGTGGTCTGGGACGCAGCCTGTATCAATCTGTGTTCATTCGCGGCACTGTTTATCCGCTATGAACTGAGATGGGACCGGTTCATAAAAAGCGGCATCACCTCCGATTATCCCCAGGGGTATGTGACGACACTGCAGGAACTTATCATAATTAATACTCTGATCACACTGCTGATCTTTGCCCTGTTCCGTCTGTATAACAGTCTCTGGCGTTATGCCAGTCTCGGTGAGGTGTTGAATATCGCTGTGGCATGTGCGCTGTCTGCAGTGGTTCATTTTCTGACGGTGTTTGGAACTTACCGGAGACTGCCGAGGTCTTATTTTGTGATCTATCTGCTGCTGCTGTTTATTATGACGCTGGGCGTCCGGTTTTCCTACCGGATCATCCGGCTGTTGTATAACGAAAATGTCCACGGCGTGGGAATGCGCAATACGATGGTGATCGGAGCGGGAGAATCCGGCAATATCGTGATTAATGAGCTGAAAATGAGCAAGAAACTGGACAGCAATATATGCTGTATCATCGATGACAATAAATCCAAGCACAACACGTTTATCAACGGTGTGAAGGTGATTGGCGGCAGAGAACGGATTCTGGATGCAGCAAAGTATTTTGCCATCAATGAGATCGTGATCGCCATGCCCAGTGCGCCGAAAAAGGATGTGAAAGAGATCCTGGAGCTGTGTCAGCAGACAGGGGCGGAGTTAAAGATTCTTCCGGGAGTGTATCAGTTTGTAAATGGCGAGGCGGCGGTAGAAAAACTCCGTCCGGTCCAGATCGAGGACCTTCTGGGGCGGGAACCGGTGGAGACCAACCTCGAATCCATCACCGGATATGTGAAAAATAAAGTGGTGCTGGTCACCGGCGGAGGCGGTTCCATTGGCAGCGAGCTGTGCCGGCAGCTGGCGGCAAATCGGCCGAAGATGCTGATTATTTTCGATGTTTATGAAAACAATGCCTATGACATACAGCAGGAGCTCCGGGCAAAGTATCCCCATATGCATCTGGAGGTTCTGATCGGTTCAGTTCGCAACACCAGCCGGGTGGACAAGATTTTTGAGCAATACCGGCCGGATATCGTCTATCATGCTGCGGCCCATAAGCACGTGCCCTTGATGGAGGACAGCCCCAACGAGGCCATCAAAAACAATGTATTTGGCACCTATAAGACAGCCCTTGCGGCGGATAAGTACGGTGCGAAAAAGTTTGTATTGATCTCTACTGATAAGGCAGTGAATCCTACGAATATCATGGGGGCTTCCAAGCGGATCTGTGAAATGATCGTTCAGGGGCTGAACCGTCAGTCCTCTACGGATTTTGTGGCAGTCCGTTTTGGAAATGTATTGGGCAGCAATGGCAGTGTGATCCCATTGTTTAAAAAGCAGATTGAGGCAGGAGGACCGGTGACAGTGACAGATAAAAACATTATCCGGTATTTTATGACAATACCGGAGGCGGTTTCTCTGGTTCTGCAGGCGGGAGCCTTTGCCAGGGGCGGTGAGATCTTTGTCCTCGACATGGGTGAGCCGGTGAAGATCGATGATCTTGCCAGAAATCTGATCAAACTCTCCGGTTATGTTCCCGATGAGGACATTAAGATCGTTTACACCGGGCTTCGTCCGGGGGAGAAGCTGTACGAGGAGATTCTTATGGATGAGGAGGGGCTGACAGATACAGAAAATGCCCTGATCCATATTGGCAAGCCAATTCAGTTTGATGAAACTGTATTTTTTGACCAGTTGGAGCGATTGTATGAAGAGGTATACAGCGAGGTCCCCAATATAAAAGAAATCATATCGGATCTCGTACCTACCTACCACATAAAAGAAGAGGAACGTAGAAGGGAGAAAAGAAGCCTGGATCACAAATTTGCAGAATTTTATGAATCCAGTAAGAAACTTCCGCATTAAATATGAAAAATTTGGGAAAAATAATCAAAAAGATATTTATTATAATCTTTCAGATACTTCCTTTGAAACGGGCTGTCATTTTTGAAAGTCATCCGGATTTTTCGGATAATTCTTATGCCTTATACAAGGAATTTTTGAGGAGGGGAATTCAGAAACGATACCGTCTGTACTGGATGAAGACCTTTCGCGGGAATGAAGTACCAGAGCTTCCCGAAGGGGTGTCTGTCTTTGAGAATGAGCCTGAAGGACTGGCGGAGGCGATCCGAAGGACGTATATTCTGAATACGTCAAAGTATATCATCGACTGCAATTCCTTTGTTTACAAGCGGAGAAAGGGACAGACCCGAATTCATCTGGGACATGGCATGCCGGTGAAAATGGATCTGGACTACAGCAGAAAATTTGGAGAGTGTGATCAATACCTGGTGTTATCAGAGTTTTGGAAAGAAATCTATACAAGACAGATTCTTGTCCCAGAACAGAAGTTATGTTATCTGGGGTATCCGAGGAATGATGTGCTGTTAAATCCTCCCTCCTGCCCGACATGGGGGGAAGCGGTGGCTGCATACCGCAGGGTGATCGTCTGGATGCCCACCTACCGCCAGCACCGGCGGCATATGGAGGAAGCCATGGCAAATGAATATCCCTATGGTATGCCATGTATCCACGACAGGGAGGAGTTGGAAGCCTTTCACCGGGTACTCTGTGAGGAAAATGTCCTTGTTTTGTTCCGTCCTCATCCGGTTCAGGAACTGTCCCTGTTTCGGGACAGCGGATTGACACACATCAGGATCGCAGATGATGCGTATCTGGGAGAATTCCAGATGACACTGTATGAGCTTCTGGCAAATTCAGGGGGATTGATCACCGATTATTCCTCGGTGTATTTTGACTATCTGCTGACGGGCCAGCCGGTGGCGCTTACCATAGAAGACAGAGAGGAATACTTCCGGCATTTTACCCCGGCATTTCCGGATTATAAAGCGTATATCAGGGGATTTTATATTGAAAATACAGAGGATCTTATCCGGTTTATCCAGGATACGGCAGAGGGTATTGATTCCGGCAGGACAGAGCGAATGCGTGCCAGGGAGATGTTCCATTACCACGTGGATGGAAGGTCAGCGGAACGGATTGCCGATATGCTGGAAGGTGAATATGGATTGCAATAGAACAGATTTTTGTTGCTTTGTGAAGGAGAGATGAAATTGGATTACGCCGATATGAACTATATCATATATTTTGATTATGCGTCTCTGATTGTTATGTCAGTGCTGATCATATCCTTTTATATGATCAAACATCTGGACAATATGCAGAACCGGATGCTGAAAGTAATGCTGTGGAGCCATTTTTTTGTCATTGCGATGGATATCATCAATGTGATCGGGTCAAAGTTTAACCTTCCTTTTATTTATCAGATTTATTATGGCTCCCATCTGTTTTATTTTCTGCTGCACAATTTAACAGTATTTGCTTTTTTCTTTTACTGCTGTTTTATGGTGGATCGGTATGGTGCGGGAAAGCGGTGGCTTCAGATCATAACCTGTCTTCCGATGATGGGTATTTTTGTATTGGTGGCATCGAATTTCTGGACGGGCTGGATTTTCCGTGTGGATGATCACTTAAGATATTATAGGGGATCTCTGATTCTCATCGTTTATGCTGTTGTGCTGTTTTATGTTCTGTTATCTCTGGTGATAATCAGCAAATACCGGAAACGATTAACCTCTCTTCAGAGGGTAGTTACATATTTTTATATTATGCTTTGTATGGTAAGTGCCGGGGTCCAGTACTTTTATCCAAAGCTTTTGGTAGAATGTTTTGGTGTCACCGTGGCACTTATGATTCTATTTTTTTCCACAGCAAAATTGTCTGATTTTTATGACGAAGATTTTAAGGTGCTGAATCGTCATGCCTTTTTGGATATTGTTGACAGCAGCTTAAACTGGATCGGCAGACGGTATCTTTTTGTGATCAAGGTACATGATTTTCAGCTGTACCGGGTTACGCTGGGAAAAGATTTCCAGGAGCGGCTGGCCCGGACGGTTATCCTGTATCTGCAGGAAGCATTTCCCCAGGGGAATGTGTTTCATTATACGAACAGCCAGCTTTTGCTCGTCTTTAAGAAGGATTTTGGGCAGCAGGAGGCAGACAGCACCCTGCAGCGGCTGAATGAGAGGTTCAGCGGGGCATGGCAGATCGGGGACAACCAGATCCGGTGTGCTTACCATATCGGCATGTTTTCCTGGGGAAAAGAAGAAGAGCTCAATCAGCCAGGAAAGCTGAAAGAGTGTCTGGATTATATCAATGATTACTCCCGTCTCATCGATCATCCGGTACTAACACTTAAGGATATGAAAATCGGGGCGGTGGCGCGGAGTCTTCTGGTGCAGAAGCTGATTCAGGAAGCGGTGGATCAGGATGGATTTGAGATGTATTACCAGCCGATTTATTCGGTGGAGGAAAAACGAGTGGTATCGGCGGAAGCGCTGATCCGCCTCAAAAATACAGAACACGGTTTCATATCCCCAGAGGAATTTATCCCTATCGCAGAACAGAATGGACTTATTATGAAGATTGGGGAGTTTGCCTTTCGCTCCGTGTGCCAGTTTATCCAGGCGCATGGGCTGGAACAGTATGGCGTCCGGTTTATCGAGGTAAATCTGTCCGTGGTGCAGTGTATGCAGGAGAGGCTTCACAAGCAGCTTCTGGGTATAATGGCGGAGTACGGAGTGGAGCCAGACCAGATCAACCTGGAGATCACGGAGACCGCCGAGGTAACCCAGATGGGGGCTTTTCAGGATAATGTATCTGCCCTGAACCAGAAGGGAATCGGTTTTTCTCTGGATGACTATGGAACCGGATACTCAAATATCGGTTTCTTATACAAATTTCCTTTTCGTATCGTCAAGATCGACAAGAGCCTTTTGTGGGGGGCTTTTGAGAACGAAAAGGCGATGATCACACTGGAGAGCAGCATTGATCTTGCCAAGCGGCTGAACCTGCAGGTGGTGGTAGAGGGTGTTGAAAATGAACAGCATCAGGATAAACTGACGGAGATGGGCTGCGATTATCTTCAGGGATATTATTTTTCCAAGCCGGTATCGGAGTCTGATTTTATCCATTATGTACAACAACAGTGTTAGCTCGACGGCGCGAATTTGAAACAGGCTTCAAATTCGCGCCGCCGAGCTAACATATTCTTTCTGGTCACAATCTGAGTTTTGCTGCATATATTATTCATGACATCTGTCGCCCGGTATAATGATTATTGCAAAAGCATTATACCAGTACAACGAAAATTAAGTTTTGCTCTGGCGACACGAAATAAAGGAAGGGCTGTTATGGAGATCTATGTAGTGAGGCCGGGGGATTCCGTAGACCGGATTGCCCAGGAATTTTCTGTGCCGGCAGAGAGTATCATCTGGAACAACCAACTGGTTTTTCCCTATCCGCTGGCGGTGGGGCAGGCGCTTCTGGTGGGAGAGTATGACGAGACAGCAGATCCAAGGCGGGTCGATGCCGGGGGATACGCCTATACCTATATCAGTAACTGGGTTCTGCGGCAGACCATGCCTTTTTTGAACCGGCTGTTCATCTTCTCCTATGGCTTTACCCTGGAGGGGGCGTTGGTTTATCCGCCCAGGGATGAGAGCTGGATGATCACGTTATGTCAGGAAAATGGAACGATGCCGGTACTGACCCTGACTCCTTTTGGCAGTGACGGCAGATTTAACAATAACCTGATCCATCAGCTGGTTACCAATGACATAGTGTCCGACCGGCTTTTAGACAATCTGGTTTCTGTCATGCAGCAAAAGGGCTATGGTGGCATCGATATTGATTTTGAATACATTCTGGCAGAGGACCGAGATGCCTTCACAGCCTTTGTGGAGAAAATCGTCGGGCGAATGCATGCATATGGTTTTGTGGTCTCTGTCGCCCTGGCTCCTAAAACTTCGGCGGACCAGAAGGGGCTTCTGTATGAGGGGAAAGATTATGGGGCTCTTGGAAATGCAGCGGATGAAGTGCTGCTGATGACGTATGAGTGGGGGTTTAAATACGGCCCTCCGATGGCAGTTGCTCCCCTGAATATGGTGCGGCGGGTAGTAGATTATGCCGTAACAGAGATCGATCCGGCGAAGATCAATCTGGGAGTGCCCAATTATGGTTACGACTGGCCTCTTCCCTTCGTGCGTGGGGAGACAGAGGCGAGAACCATCGGCAATGTGGAGGCGGTGCAGATCGCCATCCAGAATGGAGCAGAGATTCGTTTCGATGAAACAGCGCGGAGCCCTTATTTTAAATATCTGGATGAGAGCGGAATCGAGCATGTGGTCTGGTTTGAAGACGCCAGGAGCATTCGTGATAAATACGCTCTTCTCCCGGAATATGGTCTCAAGGGAATCGGCGTGTGGCAGATCATGCGTTGGTTTCGGGGGATGTGGCTGGCAGAGCAGTTACCTTGAATTTTAGAGCCCTTTTTATGATTAAAAATACGCTGCTTTACAAGAAAGAAAAGCTAATGTATAATAATAGAGCTTTACTCAGAAAACTGTTGAAGTAGAGATTGTGCTGCTACGCACCCTTCGGGTCAAAAGAAATGCGGGAAGGGGCACACCCGCCGATAGTTTTCTGGTTTAGCAAAATAGGATTCATACACCACCAGTCTCAAATGATATGGTGGTTTTTACGCATAGTAGATATGGAAATTTTGGCAACTGGGAGGGAGGTTGGAAGTAAGCCAGAGGAAAATCAAAACCAAGAAATATTAAAATGAAAAAAAGTGGAGTATATATTTAAAGGCATTCTTCTTTTAATCTGAATCTTGAAGTTTATAAAAAAATATGGTAGTATCATTGTTAGTAAAATAGTTTACTTAATTATAAGATGGTTTGGTGCACATAATGGGAAAAAGTAAAAAGAAATATTATGATGAAAGAAGCAAAAAAATAGGAAGAAGAAAGAAAAGAAAAAGAGGGATAAACGGATTTAAGCATAAAGATGTAAACTATCCTTATGAGATTGATATGGATGCATGTATAAGAAAAGCTCCCAATATTTTTAGCTTTCAAGAGAATTTAGAAGAGACTGTTGAGTTTTTTTCTACTACAGTGAAAGAATTGGAACGTGGTGGATTCAGGAAACAATTTATAATAGATTCCCGTAATGTAACTTTAGTAACGATTGATGTTATTATGTATCTTATTGCTATCATGAAGAATGTAAAGTTTAATATAATACGACAATATACCTTCAAAGGGTACTATCCATATAATGATTCTGCTAAAAAAATATATGAAGAGTCAGGATTTTCTAAATTTGTAAGATCAAAATCCAAAAGATTGCCCGCCAATACAGAAAAATTACAGATAATTAGTGGGTATAGGAATTTAGGAGAAGAAGCAAAAAAAATATGTGATTTTGTAATACAAAAGTTTTCTAAAGATAGAAAGTATACTCAGAAACTATATTCTGTTTTAATAGAGATGATGTCAAATGTATATTTTCATGCATATAATAATAACCAATTAATGAAACCAATGTGGTATACCTATGCGGAATATAATTGTAAAAGCATAAAAATAGTTTTCTTAGATACAGGCATAGGTATAGCAAATACAGTTCATAAGCATAATATGTATGAAAAGCTAGTAAGGAAACTAGGGAACAGAATAATTAATGACTCATACTTAATTTTATCTGCATTAAATGGGGAATTTAGGACAAATACAGAAGAGGAGAATAGAGGAAGAGGGCTTCCGTCTATAAAAGATTTTGCCTATTCTGAACATTGTTCAGAATTTAGTGTGTTGTCTGGGAAAGGATATTGTAAAATGATGAATAAAGGAACAAAAGAATTAACATGTTATGATGTAAATGAAGAGATTTTGGGAACAATATATATGTTTACCATAAAGAATTGCGAGGTGTAGAAAATGAAGATTAACATTGCGGAAGAGTTTTCGGTGTCTACAGGTGGGAGATACATTGAGGAAAGTGATTATTCAGGAGAACTTTTTAGAAAAAATATTTTAGAATCTAGATATCAAGATGCATTGGATAAAGGCGAGAAACTTGAAATAGATTTTGACAATTCATATGGTTACTCACCATCTTTTTTAGAAGAAGCATTTGGTGGGTTAGTAAGAGTGAGAAAAGAATATGGTATATTTGATAATCTTATATTGATTTCAAATGATTCTGCGTCATTAATTGAGGATGTAAAGAAATATATCACACAGGCAGAAGATAAATTAAAGAGGTGATTTTTTGAAGAACAAGTTTACTACACCTGTTATTTTATTCTTTTATTCTTGCGTAATAGGCTTAATGTTAATAAATATTATCGGCCACAAAGATGGATTTTGGGGGACTTCCTTTTTGGATATATTGGAAGTATTGATTTTATTATATGTCTCTTATTATTTAGTTCAAAAGGGAAATGCGACTGACAGAAAAAAAGAAAAAATTGATCTTGTTATATCTGAAATTCAAAAGAGAATTTTAGATAGTGAATTGATTTCTGTGGGAAACAAAACAGAAAGGCTTATTACAAGAATCAAGTTGAGATCTATTTCTAATCTTATAAAATTTGTAAAAGATAATGTGAACGAAAAATTGCAAAGAAAACTTGAATACGTAGAAGAACAAAATAATTTTTTGATGGCGTTGTATATAGATCATTTTGATGATGTGGATTACATAGAAAAAACTCAAGCTAATTTCCAAAGAATTATATCTAATATCAGTGACAAATTAGTTGAAATTCATTTAGAATTAGAAGATATGTGAATTAGCATGAATTATCACCTTTAGTCTACATGGGGTTATTTATACGGTTCATTGATGGCTGTACTCATCTGAAAATAGTGTGCGGGGCAGAAGATTATGCGGTGATGGAGATTGGCAGATCATTCGTTGGTTTCAGGGGATGTGGCTGGAAGAGCAGTTACCTTGAGAAGGAGTTCCTCGGCAAAGTGGGCGATTTCTTCTGTGGGCTCCTGCAGTCCGTTGTCGAGCCAGCAGCCCAACATACCGCCATATCCGTGGGCCAGAAAATAGTACAGCCATTTTTTCTGTGTCCCAGTGAGATGGGGAAAAAACTTTTGGATCAGAAAAGAAGCATTTTCATAGCAGACCGACAGGATTCGGGAGGCGAACTGGGGATCGCCGTGGGAAGAACCTATGATCTGAAACCATTCGCCTCTTTTTTTCAAGTGTTCCAATAACTGGATGAAGCTCTCCCGGTTCATCATTTTCGTATATCTTGTTCTTGCATCGACTCCCATTTCTAAAATTTCCTTGTATAATGTATTTAGGTTGTTCAAGGGATACCTATAAACCACAGGCTTGCAGACGAGGATTTATTTTCCCTGCGTACCCTGACCCGTGTCCGCACCTATCTTGTCGAATCCATCAGCGATTTAAAGCGCAAAGTTGTCTGTGTCCTGGACCAAGTCTTCCCCGAATACTAGTCCATCTTTTCTGATATTTTTGGCAAGACCTCAAAAGAGATTCTCCGCCAGTTTTCTTCACCAATCGATTTTGAGACGGTTTCTTCGGAAACCCTTGCAGAACTGCTTACACAGCTCAGCAGACATAAGGTCGGCGTTGCAAAAGCGGAACAGTTAAAGGCTGCGGCATCCAGTTCTTTTGTTTTTTCAATTATTTACTTGACTTTTAATCGTTGGTCTTTCATAAGCTGGTGTCATGGAGCAAATCCGGCAGTCACCACAAAATAATGAACAAATTTTCTGAAAGTGTTGCATATCTTACAGAATGTAAAATACTGTTGGTTGTAATTTAGAACGTTAATGATTATAATATAACGCTGTAAGAAAGTCAACACGTGTTTAATAACTGTGAACACGTGTGTTAACAAAATAGAAACATTCTTTTTATTGGCAAAAAAAAACAGTTGTGTTACAATAAATCCTATCGGACTTATCCGCGAGCTTTTAGCTAAACTCGATATGTGAAAAAACCTAACTTGTGCAGAAAATGCACACAAAAAGGAGGAATATAAGGTGTTACCTAAATTAAGTGTAAAGAAACCATATACTGTGCTTGTAGCAGTAGTGCTTGTTCTGGTACTGGGTTTTTTGTCCTTTCGGAATATGAGTACGGATCTCATGCCGGATATGGAGCTTCCCTATGCCATTGTGATGACCACATATGCAGGGGCCAGCCCGGAAGAGGTGGAGACCGCCGTTACGAAGCCGGTAGAACAGGCGATGGCAAGTATCAGCAATATGAAAGAAGTATCATCGGTGTCTAACAGCAATGTATCTGTGGTCATTTTGGAATTCAATGAGAGTACAGATATGAATGCGGCTACCATTGATATGAGAGAGAGCCTGGATATGGTATCGGCACAGTGGGATGACACTATTGGCAGTCCTACGATCATGAAGCTGAATCCAGATATGATGCCGATCATGGTGGCTGCGGTTGATTATGATAAGCTGGACAGCACACAGGTTACGGAAAAAGCAGAAAATGATGTGATTCCGGAACTGGAGAGTGTGGAGGGGGTTGCGTCGGTCAATGCCTCCGGAAAGGTCCGCAAGAAAGTAGAAGTGATCATCCAGCAGGATAAGATCGATAATATGAATAAAAAGGTCAAAGATGCTGTGGAAGGCAAGCTGGATGATGCCAGTAAGAAGATTTCTGATAACAAAGAAAAGATCGAGAGTGGAAAGAAGACGCTGAATCAAAAACAGGAAGAGACAGCACAGAAGCTTGCTGAAGGAGAGGCAGAGATTGCCAAAAATTCAGAAAAGATGGAAAAAACTTTGGAGACTCTCAATACCAACCTGAAAACGCTGGAGTCCAAAGAAAAGACTGTCCTGGATTCAGAGAAGAAATTGAATGAGGGGCTGGTGCAGCTCAGAACCCAGAAAACACAGCTGGAGACTACAGTAAAATCGCTTACCTCTGCAAAGGACGGCCTGGTGCAGCTTCAGACCGGATTGAATGGCCTGAATACCCAGAAAAAAGCATTGGAAGCCCAGATTGCAGCGACAGGGGGGAACCAGGAACTGAACATAAAGCTGGAGTCTGTCAAGGCACAGATCGAAGTGATCCAGGCTAAACTTAAGGAACAGGGGATCAAGGAGGAAGATCTCACTGGTAAGATCGCCGAGATTGAATCGGGGCTCACCCAGGCGCAGGCCGGACTTACAAAGATCAACACAGAAGAGACTAAACTCAATAAGAGCAGGAAAGAGATCGCCAAGGGTAAAAAGCAGATTCAGGAGGCGAAGAAAAAGCTCACAGATGCGAAGGCAAAATTGAAAAAGGGGCAGATCTCGTTAGAGGAAGCGGCACAGGAACTCAGCAAACAGAAAGTTCTGGCAGCTATTAAACTCAGTGTGGCAGAGGCAGAGGTGACAAGCGGGGAATCAAAGCTGAACGAGGCGGAAACCGCACTAAAAGACAGCTCCAAAGCGACAAAGGAAAATACGAACCTTGATAAAATAATTACCAAATCCATGGTTGAACAGATCCTTTCAGCCGAAAACTTTGATATGCCAGCAGGATATATCGCGGAGAAGGATGCTTCCTATCTCGTAAGAGTGGGGGATAAGCTGGAATCCGACGGCGAGATTCAGGATCTGGTGATCTGCGACATGGGACTGGATGGACTGGATCCGATCAAACTGTCTGATGTGGCAGATGTGGCAGTCACGAACAATGCAGATGAAGTGTATGCCATGGTAAATGGAAATCCGGCGGTCGCTCTGACGATGGAGAAGGCGACAGGATACTCCACCGGAGACGTGACGGACCGGCTTCTGGAACAGTTTGAGGAACTGGAGGAGTCAGAAGAAGGGCTTCATATCAGCGTTTTGATGAATCAAGGTGTATATATCGATCTGGTGGTAGATTCTGTAGTACAAAATCTGTTGTACGGTGGTATTCTGTCTATCCTGATTCTCCTGTTGTTCTTATGGGATCTCCGTCCGACGATCATTGTGGCATGTTCCATACCACTCAGTGTGGTGACAGCCATCGTGTGCATGTATTTCAGCGGTGTGACCCTGAATGTTATTTCCCTGTCAGGTCTGGCGCTGGGCGTCGGTATGCTGGTGGATAACTCTATCGTGGTCATTGAGAATATCTTCCGACTGAGAAATGAAGAGGGATATTCTGTGAAAGAGGCGTCCATCGAGGGAGCAAAACAGGTAGCGGGGGCGATTCTTGCCTCTACATTGACGACAGTGTGCGTGTTTGCGCCTATTATATTTACCGAGGGAATCACCAGACAGCTCTTTACGGACCTTGCCCTTACACTGGCATATTCGCTGTTTGCCAGTCTGGTGGTGGGACTGACACTGGTGCCGGCGATGTCCCAGGGAATGCTCCGCAGAACAAAGGAGCACCGGGGAAGATTTCTTACGAAAGTTCAAAATGTCTACGGAACGCTTTTATCGGTTCTGTTGAGAAAAAAGATCCTGGTTCTTTTGGGTTCCTTTCTTCTGCTTGTACTTTTTGCAGTGCTGTCGGCTTCCAGGGGAACGACTTTTATGCCGGATATGGAAAGTACCCAGATGACCATCACCGTGTCACCGCCGGATGACAACAAGGCGATGTCTGAGAAAGATCTCCAGGAGATGTCTACAGAAGCGATGAACAGGATTCTTGAAATCGACGGGATTCATACTGTGGGAGCTATGTCCGGCGGAGGGACCATGTCCATGATGTCCGGCGGGGGAAATGCCGTATCCATGTATGTGCTTCTGGATGAAGATAACTCCCACTCCAACAAGGATTTAAAGAAGGAGATTGAGCGCAAGACAAAGGATATCGCCTGTGATATTGAAGTTAGTGCTTCGGCTATGGATATGGGATCCATGTTTGGTTCCGGGATCACTCTCCAGATCAAGGGAAAAGATCTGGATAAACTTCAGAAGATATCCGAAGAAATCATGGCAAAGGTAGAGAAGATAGAGGGCATCGCTGAGGTCTCCAACGGGATGGAAGAGGGCAATAAAGAGTTCCGTATCGCGGTAAACAAAGCTAAGGCGATGAAATATTCTCTTACGGTAGCCCAGGTATTCCAGCAGATCAACGGAAGGATCAAGGATGCGGGTACGGCAACTACAGTTTCCACCGATACGGAAGAGCTGAATGTGTATGTCAGCGACGACCAGGATGAGTCTATGAAGCGGACAGACATCCAGAAAATGAAGATCGAGTATACCGATACGGAGACCCAGAAAACAAAAAAGGTAAAATTGAGCAAGATTGCAGATTTCAGCCTTGCTGATTCGCCCAAGTCCATCAACCGTAACAAGCAGACCCGTTATATGACAGTATCGGCGGTGGTGGATGACGACCACAATATCGGACTGGTCAGCAATGAACTCAGAGAGACTTTGAAGGATTATGAGATCCCGGCAGGTTACGAACTGGAATATACCGGAGAGGATGAGAACATCAATGAGTCCATGGGGCAGGTGGCGCTGATGTTTATCGTGGGTGTACTGTTTATGTATCTGATCATGGTAGCCCAGTTCCAGTCGCTGCTTTCGCCCTTTATCATCATGTTTACGATTCCTCTTGCCTTTACCGGAGGATTTCTGGGACTCTGGGTATCAGCGGCAGTGAGATCAGCGTGATTGCACTGATCGGATTTGTCATGCTTTCCGGTATTATTGTTAACAATGGAATTGTGCTGGTAGACTATATCAACCAGCTGCGGGAGCATGGAATGAACAAACTGGATGCCATCGTAGAGGCGGGCCAGACAAGGCTTCGCCCAATCCTTATGACAGCCATTACGACGATCCTTGGTCTGGTGCCGATGGTTGTCAGCGGAGACAGCGGATCGGATATGGTGCGCCCGATGGCGATTGTTACCATCGGAGGATTGATCTATGGTACGCTGCTCACCTTATTTGTGGTGCCTTGTATCTATGCGATCCTCAATCGTAAAAAGGATGTGAAGTTTGAAGATTTGGGAAAATAGAGGGAAAATGTGGTTGCACAGTAAATGCAAACATACTATAATAAAAAGGTCACAGGGCATTTGCCCAGGTGGCCTTTTGTAAATAGGAAGAAACATAAAGGAGCGGATATGTAATATGGATGCACCGATAGGAGTTTTTGATTCAGGAGTGGGAGGACTTACGGTTGTCAAAGAGATCATGCGGCAGCTGCCGGGAGAAAATCTGATCTATTTTGGAGACACTGCCAGAGTTCCCTACGGAAGCAAATCAAAAATAACGGTATGCAAATACAGCAGGCAGATCGTGCGCTTTCTGCAGACAAAGAATGTCAAGGCAGTGGTAGTGGCATGTAATACTGCCAGCGCCCTTGCTCTCGATGAGATCCGGGATGAGATCGACATCCCTGTCCTGGGAGTGGTAGAGCCGGGGGCGGTCATGGCAGCTAAGACTACCAGGACAAAAAATATTGGAATCATCGGGACCGAGAGCACGATCAAAAGTGGAATCTATAATAAATTTCTGCATCGCATTGATCCGGATATTACGGTGGTGAGCAAGGCTTGTCCGTTGTTTGTGCCGCTGGTGGAAGAAGGGCTCTGGGAGGACCGGGTCACAGAGGACATCGTAGGCAGATATCTACATGAGCTAAAAGAATATGATATCGATGCCCTGATTCTTGGGTGTACCCACTATCCCCTGCTGCGGAGGATCATCGGCCAGGAGATGGGAGAAAATGTAAAGCTGGTGAATCCCGCTTATGAGACGGCAAAGTCTCTGAAAGCACTGCTGACGGAGAAAGATCTGTTGAATACAACAGGCATAGATGAGAAAGAACCTTCATATGATTATTTTGTCAGTGATGGCGTGGAAAAATTTATTTCTTTTGCCGATGACGTGCTGTCCTGCCATGTGGAAAAGGCGGAGATCATTGACATAGAATCCTTTTAACGGGAGGTTTTTGGGTGGGAAATAAGCTAAAAAAAAGAAACAAGGGATTTTTTCGCTGGAACAAAGGCAGATTCCGCTGGATTATCCTTATGCTGTTATGTATCAGTGTGCCATTGGAGACCGGATGGATCCTGAATGGAGCAAAGGCAGCGAAAGTTCCGGTTTTGTCAGCGGAATCCGAGGAATTTCGGTGTTTTGATATTAAGGCGGAGGAACTGGCAGAGAAAGCCCCTTTTAGAGACGTATATTTCCGTGAGCTGGCATTTCGATCGATGTATGGGGAAGCAAAGCGGGTGCCATTTTTTTTCCGCTGGCAGGCAGAGGATGAGGTGGTAAGCTCTTACCTGGATGCCTATGGGGCGGTACTCCGTGATATCAGCTGCTTTCCTGTCGCGTTGGACGGCAGCGGAGAAGCGAGCTTTTCCTATGAAAATTCCTGGGGAAATGCCAGGAGTTACGGCGGAGACCGAAGGCATGAAGGGGTTGATATTATGACCTCAAACAATGTTCCCGGATATTTTCCTGCTGTGAGCATCTGTGACGGAGTAGTTGAAAAAATCGGCTGGCTGGAGCTGGGCGGATACCGCATCGGGATCCGGAGCGAGCATGGACTGTACGCCTATTATGCCCATCTGGATTCATACCGTCAGGGGCTTGCGTCAGGGGATACAGTGAAGGCAGGAGAGACATTGGGGTATGTGGGAAACAGCGGCTATGGAAAAGAGGGGACAAAGGGCAAGTTTGATGTACACCTTCACTTTGGGATGTATATAGATATCCAGGGGCAGGAGGTAAGCATAAATCCCTATGAAATACTGCGGTATCTGGAAGCTTAACGAATGGAGGAAGAACATGGAGAAGATAAAAGGGACAAAATGCGAATTTGGCTATATACAGAAACAGAAAATCTTTCAGAGCCTGATGCTTCTGTTGTTTGTGGCAGTGGGTGTGGGCTTGTTTGTGACAGGACTGCTGATCACGGGAACGAGGGCAAATATATTTACGGTGCTGGGAATCCTTATGGTACTTCCGGCAACTAAAAGGATCATCTCCCTGGTGGTAATGGTGCCCCGCAGGTCCGTGGACAAGGACCGGTATGACCGGATGCGGGAGACAGTGGCAGAAGAGGGGATTCTGTATACGGATTATGTATTCACTTCACCGGACAAGATCATGAGTTTTGATTTTCTTATCATTCAGAATCAGAATGTTATGGGAATATTAAGCGAAAAAAAACAGGAGGAAGCATACATTCTTGAATATCTGCAAAAAGGTGTGGACAATCAGGCCTCTGGCTACCAGGTGAAATTATTTTCCTCCGATGCGGAATTTTATAAATTTTACCGTCGGCTGACCGAGAGAAGCAGTAAACAGGAGAGGGATGAGGAGTATATGGCGGGACAGGACAAGGTATCAGAGTACCTGAAGATCCTGGCAGTCTGAATCCCACTTTGAACAAAGCTGCGGGCAAAGGGAGGATGGAATGAAAGAGATCCGGATCGGGAAAAACCAATGCGGGCAGAGACTGGACAAGTTTCTGCAGAAATATTTAACAGAAGCGCCCAAAAGCTTCTTATATAAAATGCTGCGAAAAAAAAATATCAAACGAAACGGCAGACGGGCGGAGGGCAGTGAGATACTCCGAGAGGGAGATGTGCTGACCCTTTTTTTATCCGATGCGACGCTGGAAAAGTTCTCTGGCGGCAGGGGCAGGGCAGGAGCCGTAAAATCCCAGAGAGTAGAGGGTGACGTGGTTCCCCGGAGAGAGGCCGCTACACTGGATATCCTCTATGAAAATGAGCACATTGCCCTCATCAACAAACCGGCGGGAATGCTTTCCCAAAAAGCGTCGGCAGGGGATGTCAGCCTGGTGGAACATTTTCTCGAATACACTGGAGGAGGTGAGATGGGATTTAGTCCAGGGATCTGCAATCGCCTGGACCGCAACACCAGTGGAATTGTGATCGGGGGAAAGACATTGTCCGGACTGCAGTGTATGTCGGAACTTCTTCGGGAACGGAAGATCGAAAAATACTATCTGGCGGTGGTGCAGGGGGTCATGGCAAAGAAAGGGATCCGGCAGGCATGGCTGAAAAAAGATAAAAAGACCAACAAAGTAGAGATATTGGAACAGGATACCCCGGAGGCTTCCTATATAAAGACAGGGTATGAACCACTTGCGGCAGACGGGACATGTACCCTTGTGCGGATTCGTCTCTATACCGGAAAAACCCATCAGATCCGCAGCCATCTTGCCAGTCTTGGCCATCCGATCCTGGGAGACCGAAAGTATGGGGGCAGGATTGCCGGCAGCCACATAAAAAGGCAGCTGCTTCATGCCTATGAACTAAGGTTTCCGTTGTTGGAGGGAGATTTTTCCGATCTGAGTGAAAGGATATTCCGAGCAGAGCTTCCAGAAGATTTTTATCAGGAAATCAGGGTAAAACAATTAATCATAAGAGCGAGAAAGGATGAAAGATTATGAAACAGGCAGTGATGTTATTTGCAGAAGGATTTGAAGAGGTAGAGGCATTGATGACCGCAGATATTCTGATGAGGGGCGGTGTGGACCTGAAACTGGTGTCTGTCACAGAGGCGATTCAGGTTACCGGTTCCCATGGGATTACTGTTTCCATGAATGGGACTTTGGACCAGATTTCCATGGAAGAGCAGGATGCCATCATCCTTCCCGGAGGGATGCCGGGGACGAAAAACCTGGGAGCCAGTGACAGGGTGACGAGGGCATTGAAGCAGATGAATGAAGCGGGAAAAATCGTTGCGGCGATTTGCGCAGCGCCGTCGGTGCTTGGCGCCTGTGGCATACTGGAGGGGAAAAAGGCCACCTGTTTTCCTGGCTTTGAGGATCAGCTGACAGGAGCAGAGTTTGTGGATGAGATGGCAGTGATAGACGGAAATGTCGTAACCAGCCGGGGACTGGGGACCTCGATGGAATTCGGTTTTGCTCTTTTGCAGCAGCTGGTTTCTAAGGAAAAAGCAGAGGAAATCCGACAACAGATCGTATTCAAATACAATATTGTCTCAAAATAACCAATTGGTATTGAAACCGCTAAAAATGGTAACATTTTCTTACGAAATCCTTTCCAAAATGTTAATTCTCTTTTTGGGGGTTGCGAACTGACTATCACAGTGGTATAATGAAACGCGTATGTTAAATAAAGTATCACAAAAAAAGGATAAGGAGGAACTAAAGTATGAAAAAGTTCGCAAAAAAGGGTTTAGCCGGAGCTTTATCATTAGCCATGGTTTTGGGGATGACCGCAGTTGTAAATCCAGAGACTGCAGAGGCTAAAAAAGTAACGGTTAAAAAAGTTACAGTTACTGCACCATCAGGTAAGACTGCCTATGTTGCCAAAGGTAAGAAGATCAACCTTACCGCAACTGTAAAAGTTACGCCAAATAAAAAGGCTAACAAAAAGGTAACATATAAATCAGCAAACAAAAAGATTGCTTCTGTAAACAGCAAAGGCCAGGTAAAAGGTGTAAAAGCCGGCAGCACGAAGATCACGGTTACATCCAAAAAGAACAAAAAGAAAAAGGCTACGATCAAGGTTGTAGTAAAGAAGGCTGCTGTTAAGAAAGTAACCATCAGTGCCAAGAAGGCAACTCTAGCCGTTGGCGCTAAGAAGAAACTTACCGCTAAAGTTACACCGAAGAAGAATGTAAGCAACAAGATCGCATGGTCTTCTTCTAAAAAGAAGATTGCTTCTGTAACATCTAAGGGTGTTGTTAAGGGCCTGAAAGAAGGTACTGCTACCATTACAGCGAAAGCAGCAGATGGAAGCGGCAAGAAAGCAACCTGTAAAGTAACTGTTGGTGCCGGCATTAAAGATGTCACTGTACCAAATGACGGTGTGGTACGGGTATCATTGACAAGTGCCAAAGCACTGACCGCTGCAAACTTTGTTGTTCAGAATAAAAAGACACCAAATGGTACCTATGGTACCTCTGAGGGAATTGAGAAAGTAATCTCTACTGATGGTGGAAAGACCTATGATGTTCTTCTTGATAATACAAGCAGCATCATGAGCTATTCTTATGTTAAGGTTACGGTTTCTGCCCTGGCTGTTGACAAATCTAAAGAAGTTTATGTTGGAGATATTCCGGGATCCACTTCCTATGGTGTGACAGATACGGTTACACGTGTAACAGGAATGGTCGGCGAGAGCTTTGATTCCGATGATGATGTTTCCTTTGCACTTCAGGATGTAGGAGCTGCCGGTGTAGTGAAATATTCTATCACAGGTCTTCCGGAAGGCCTGAAGGCATACATCAGCAAAGAGGGAACAAGCGTTGATGTAAGAGGTAAATTCAAGAAGGTTGAAAACGGAACAACGGCAGTGCTTACCGGAGTGGATGAGAACGGTAAGAGCTTTAAGAGGAGTTATGTATTCTATGTTGGCGATGAAAATACCATCGTAGGTAACTTCCTCGGTGATACGATTCTTTCCTATCAGCCAGACGATCCGATGACAAAGGATATCAATGAAGCATCTGGTTTCAATTTCAGATTCGAAAATATTAAAGATTTAGGAAATGGTGTGATCGCTGGTGGATCCGGTGACTATGAGTACTCTGTGACAGGTCTTCCGGCGCAGGTAGATACCTGCTCCATCGAAGGAGAACTTGGTCACGCGAAAGATGCCAACGGAAATTATGCAGCAGTACCGGCTGCAACATACAATGTAGCCGTTGTTGTGAAGGACGCATTAAATCCGGCACGTCAGGCTTCCTTCCCATTCACTCTTACGATTGTAGACGGTGTCGTGCTGACTGGTACGGTTAAGGATGCATCCGGGGCTCCGGCAAAGGGTATTGAGGTAACAGGAAATACGAAGAGAGATTCCTATGGAAGTTATGATTCATTCTCCGCTGTCACAAGAAAAGACGGAACCTACAAGGTAAGGATCATTCCGGGTGTGTACGCTCAGATGGCATACTTTGGAGGCGGTTATGAATATACCATGGGCAATACGTACACCGCTGGAGCGGTTGTGAAGGATTACACACTTCCTCTCTATAAAGTAAGTATTGTTCCGTCTATTGCAGGAGCAGCTGGTTATGAGATCGAGAGCCGTCCATATGTATATGATGTGAACGGAGTGTCTACTTCTATCCGCTGTGACTATGATGATTACTCTCTGTACACTTATTTGAAAGCTGGAACCTATGAGTTCTCACCGGCAGCAGGAAAGAACAGCGATATGATCTCTGCTTATGGAAAACTTAACACTGATTCAGATGGTTACGGAAAATATGTGGATGAGGATTCCTATCTTGGGGACTATCAGCTGTCCGGCAGCTTTACGGTAGCTGGAACAGGTGCGGTTTCTGTAACTGCTGTAAAGGCAGCGTCAAATTAAATGGTTCATATGGAGTAAAGGGATAATTTATAATATTTTGAAGGATCCTGGCGGAATGTCTGCCGGGATCCTTCTTCACATTATAGGAAATTTCTCAACTGGTGGAGCAAAAGAATGGCCGAAGGCAATTCTTGAGAGGTGCGCGCTTGTCAGCCGCACCTTTTTCAGTTGCAAAAGCTTTCAAGATTTGTTATTATAAAATAAGTTCTGACGAACTTATTAGTAAGTTTTTCCAAAAGTGAGGATGAGAAAGATGCAGCCTTGGAAACATTTTTGTACGATTACAAGACACAGGCATGAGGTGATCCGGAACTGCTTTCATGCCGGAATACTATGGCAGGGGCTGCGGCATGACCTGTCGAAATATTCTCCTACAGAATTTATGCAGGGAGCCAGGTATTATCAAGGGGACCGGAGCCCGAACGCGGAGGAGCGGGAGCGCAACGGTTATTCCATCGCATGGCTTCACCACCAAGGAAGGAATAAGCACCATTTTGAATACTGGCAGGACTATGATCCGAAGACAAGATTCAAGGAGCCGGTAAAAATGCCAGTGAAATATGTGAAAGAAATGTTCTGTGACCGGGTGGCGGCGAGTAAGATTTATTATGGAAAGAATTATAAGAAGGATATGCCTCTGGCATATTTTGAGAAAGGAAAATACTGCCGTATGATTCATCCAGAGACCTCTGACCTGATTGAGAAGCTTCTGCGCATGCTGAAAGAAAAGGGAGAGAAGGAAACCTTCCGCTATATCCGGAACCTGAAAAAATATTGATGGATATGGCATTCTCCGACAAAAAAGAAAAAGGAAATAAAAGGCGGGAAAGAAAATGATAGAAAATGTGATTGACTTGATTGGGAATACACCATTGGTAAGTTTGAGACAGATGACAGGGCTGCCGATCTATGCAAAGGCAGAGTTTTTAAATCCGGGAGGCAGCATAAAAGACCGGGTTGCCAAAAATATGATCGAGCAGGCGGAAAAATCCGGCGGCCTGAAACCGGGAATGACCATCGTGGAGCCTACCAGCGGCAATACCGGTATTGGTCTTGCTTTTGTGGGAGTGCGTAAAGGATATCGTGTGATCATCGTAATGCCGGAGAATATGAGTGAGGAGCGAAAAAAGATCATTCGTGCCCTGGGGGCGGAACTTGTGCTCACTCCGCCAGAGGAAAGTATCGATGGATCTGTAAAAAAGGCAGAGGAACTGGCAGCACAGATGGGGAACTGCTTTATTCCACAGCAATTTGTCAATCCCAACAATCCGGCGATCCATTATAATACTACGGCCGTAGAATTATATGATCAATTGGAGGGAAAAGTAGATATTTTCGTGTCCGGCCTGGGCAGCGGCGGTACACTCCAGGGCATCGGCAAGTATTTGAAGGAAAAAAATCCCGATCTGAAAGTGGCGGCAGTGGAACCCAAAAACGTATCCGCATTGCTGGGTCATGAACCGGGACTTCACAGCATCCAGGGGATCGGAGACGGCTTTATCCCGGATGTGCTGGATACTTCACTGATCGACGATATCATCGAAGTAACCGATGAGGATGCGATTCGCACAGCGAGGGAGCTTGCCAGCGTACAGGGGCTGTTGTGCGGGACTTCTTCTGGAGCAAATGTGTGGGCATGCAAGAAGCTGGCTGAAAAATATGGGACGGACAAAGTGATCGCTACCGTGCTGGCAGACCGCATGGAGAGATATTTTAGCACGGGACTGCTGGGTTAGTGCTCTGGCACATGTTGGTATACTGATCCCCAGGGCTGCCATATGTTTGTATATTTTTCGGGTATGATAGAAAAATAGTAATACAAGATACTTACAGAAATGAGGGAAGACAGAATGATAAGAAGAAGTTTCTATAGTTTCATGATGCTTTTGGCGGCAGTGCTGTTGTGGACAGTCAATGCGGGAGCAGCGGAGGCGAAGGAGACGCGGGCGGTCTGGGTGTCCTTTTACGAGTACGAGGGGGCAGGGTTAAAAAATCAGCCGGAGAGCACCTTCCGCCGGAATGCAGATAAAATGTTCCGGAACATTCGGGACAATGGATGTAATACTGTTTATTTTCATGTGAGAGCTTTTGACGATGCCATCTGGAAGTCGGATAATTTTGACTTTAGTACATACATGGGTGACGCGGAGCCAGATTATGATCCGCTGGCGATCCTTGTAGAGACAGCGCATAAATACAAACTCTCCTTTCATGCCTGGATGAATCCCTACCGGATCACCCAGAAAAAGATATACAATCCAGCTGAAGAGTCGACAAACAGCCGTATTTTGCTGGCAGTCAGGGAAGTGATCGATGGTTATCCCGTGGATGGCATTCATTTTGACGATTATTTTTACCCTTCCAGGGGACACAAACAATATTCCAAATATTCGTCTTTATCCCAGAAAAAGAAAAAAAGTTATGTGAATCAGATGGTACAGTCGGTGTACAATACCGTGAAGCAGAAATCTCCCAGCCTGCTCTTTGGCATAAGCCCTGCGGGGAATGTGGATAATTGTGAGGCAATTGGGGCCGATGTGAAGACATGGCTCAGTGTACCCGGATATATAGACTATATTGTGCCACAGATCTATTGGTCCAACGCCTATATGCTGGGAGGCAAATTTACCAAATTATTTGACCAGAGATTGAAACAGTGGAGAGGGCTGAATACGGCGAAAGTGCCGATGTATATCGGTCTGGGGCTCTACCGGGGCGGCATGCGGGACAGCTCCGATATTGGCTGGAAACGGAGCTCGAAGGTAGTGGCTAGTGAGATCAGCAAGACGCGAAAGTATGCCGATGTATCCGGCTATTCTTTGTACAGTTATGAGAGTTTGTATAAAAAATCCTGCCGGAATGAGGTAAAAAATATGCTGGCAAGAATTTCTACAGTAAAGATATCTGGCGGCAAATCGTTAAAGAGAGGGCAGAGCCTCAAGTTAAAGGCATCTGTGTGGCCGCTGAGACTGGGACAGAGTGTGACATGGCGCTCATCTTCTAAGAGAGTTGCCACAGTTTCTAAAAGTGGTGTGGTAAAAGCGAAAAAAAGGGGAACGGTAAAGATATATGCCAAAAAAGGCAGCCGGAAAGCCTATATTAAGATTCAGGTAAAATAGGCGTGCCCTCCTAAAAGAGATAGAAAGGCAGTGACACATTGATCGAAGCATTTGACGCCGGTATACTGGATTTTTTTCAACAGATCCATAACCCGGTTCTCACGGGGATTTACGAATTTTTTACTTCCATAGGTGAGGCAGGCATTGTCTGGATTTTGGCAGGCATTTTGCTTCTGGTGAAAAGTGAACACAGAAAGTACGGCTGTATACTGCTTTTGTCCCTTTTGATGTGTCTGATTTTTGGAAATGGTCTGCTGAAAAACCTGATCGCGAGACCAAGACCCTGCTGGCGGCATCCGGAAGTGGAGATGCTGATCGCCATCCCCAGGGATTATTCTTTTCCTTCCGGGCATACTTTCTCATCCTTTGCGGGGGCTGTGTCGATTTTTTACTGGAAGCGCCGTTATGGCTGTATCGCACTTGGGCTGGCGGTATTGATCGCGACTTCAAGGATGTATTTTTATGTGCATTATCCCACTGATATCATTGCAGGAGCAGTGATGGGAACGGCGATGGCGCTGCTGAGCATCTGCATTATAGAGAGGACAGAAGAAAAAAGGAGGAAGTAAAGTGGCTGTTATATTGATTGCAATCGGACTTTTGTTGACGGGAATCGATATCCATGGGGTATCCCCATGGAGTTATCCGGCATTTGATCTGGAGGGAGCGGTGGGATCCCATGAGCTGAGTGCTTCGATCCGTACCTATACGGTGACAAATGTTCTGGGTGAACAGGTTAGAATTGATTATCTGCCGGATGTACTGGGCTGTGTTCTTTTGCTGGTGGGAGTTTGTATGCTGCTACGTTACAACAGGCAGTATTTATACAGCATTCCGTTGATTATACTGACGGCAGTTCTCTCGGTACTGCTGCGTGTATCCGGATTTCTCGTACAGGGTCCGGAGCTGGTCGTATGGATCCTGGTACTCTATTACGGGCTGGCAGCTTCGGAGCTTTTTATGGAATATTTTGTGCTTTATTCCACAGCCGGCATCACAGATGCATTGGTAAACCGCGCTACCAATACAAGAATATTGTTTGGATGGTGGGTTACTGTGTTCTGCCGTGTCTTTATTACCTTTTTGAATTTTGTGGGCCACATCGGTGTGAGTCGTGTGTACCAGGTGATATCCATTTTAGCCACCATTTTTTATGTGATATATCTGATTACCACAAGAAAATATGTGGGGACCTGTGAGACCGTGAAGATCCGGGTAAGGAGAAAGAGAGAGCACAGGGAAAAGCTGTAGAATAATGAAGTTAAAGCTCGCCTTTGGCGGGTTTTTTTATGGAGAAGTTCTTTTGTGCGGAGCAAGTTTGCCCTTGGCAAACTTTGAAGCCCGCGTTTCTCAGCCGGGCTTTTTTATGTAAAAGGTTATAAAAAACTTTCTCAACTTTTGTTACATTGTGACAATTTACAAAAGACAAAAATGGTGATATGATAATGCCATTCCACCAAAAAAAGAAAGAAGGAAGTGATGGATTGAAAATTGCTTTTTGGAGCAATTCGCCGGGTAAATCCGGGGTTACAGGCAATCTGTCCTGTATCAGTATCCTATCGGCTATGATTCAGCCGTCTAAAATGGTTCTGTTTGAGAATCATTCTAATATCAATGATCTTGGTAGTATGTTTCTAAATCAAAATTCCTATGACAAACTAAAAGAAGAAAATTCATATTTTGTAGAAAATGGGCTGGGCAGAATTTTAAACTGCTGTGATATGGGAGATGACGTGAATTCTGGTATCGTACTCCGCACATGTCTGTCCGTGTTTGACCAGAGAGTGTTTTACCTCCCGCCGGGAGGCATGAACCGGGATCTTCTGGAGTTTCGCCTGAACCGGCATGCAGAAAACGTGATGGATCTGCTGGAGCAGGTTTGTGGTACCGTATGTGTGGACCTCTCATCAACATCTCTTGAAAGTTCCAGGAAAATCTTAAAAGAAGCGGATCTGATTGTAGTCAATCTGTGTCAGAATGATCAGCTGCTATCTCACTTTTTCAGAAATTTCTCAGAAATAAGAAAAAAAGCATTTTATGTAATAGGAAATTATGATCCGGAATCATTCATCAGGAAAAGCGATATCGTAAGACGGTTTGATCTGTCAGGAAATATGGTGGGTACGATCCCGTATAACCGGAGATTTGCGGATGCATTGACAAAGGGAAATGTCGTCACATATTTACTAAAAAATTTTTCCTGTGGGGAGGACAACATAAACTATGAGTTTATTTCTGCTGCCAGAGAGACGGCGTGCCTGTTTGAACAGGCAAAGGAAGAGTGCAGCAGGGGGAAAGCAGGGGGTGAAGGCGGTGAAAGGAAGAAGAATCCTACTCATACTGTTTGTACTGGCGGTAACAGTGTGTGTAATACCGGAAAGGGCGGTTGCCACAGTTACCAGACGGGTAGAAACTCTCAGGGAACTGGAACAGGCACTGGCACAGAGCGGTGAGGCAGTTATTCTTTTGAAAAAAGATATTACGGTCAGCCGGATGCTGCGGATAAACGGGAAAAAGACCATCAACGGTGCTTCGAAATACCAGCTCCGGAGAAAGACAAAGCCCGTCTATAAAGGGACACTGCTCTTGATGCAGGGAGAACGCCTCAGGCTGGAAGGGGTGACGCTGAGTGGCAGCGGCCGGAACAGCGGTATCAGTGGGGACATCAACGGGAGACTGCTGGAGACCGTGTCGGGAACGGTGCTGCTTGAGAAGGGAGCCAGATTATGTGCCAATTATAACCTGATATCCTTTACGGATGGTGGAGGTGGAATCACCATTCATTCTGGGGGAAAGGTGGTTATGAGAGAGGGAAGCGTGATCTGTGATAATCTGTCTATAACCGGAGGAAGCGGTGTCCGGGTCGAGAAGGGCGGAAGTTTCGTGATGGAGGGTGGAACCATCCGGGACAATGCGGTGACCGGGCAGAAAGCAGGCTCTGATTTTGACGGACGGGGAGGCGGAATACATAACCGGGGAGAGGTCTGGATCCAGGGCGGTGCCATTACAGGAAACATTGCCAGAGGATATGGCAGTGGAGAAAACGCCGGGGGATTTGGCGGCGCTGTATATAACCAGCACCGATTGCGTATAACAGGCGGGATCATCAAGAATAATCAGGCATCCTTTGCCGGAGGCGCTGTCTATACGAATGAGGAGGGCCGGGTGTCATTGGAAGGTGGTGAGATCTGTGAAAACCGGGCGGAAGACCAGAGGGGCGGGGGGATTTATATATCCGCTTCCTCCCAGGTTAAGGTGTCAGGAGGAAGAATTCGGGACAACACAGCAAGGCATGGAAGCCAGATCTTTCTAAGCAGTACCTCTTCTGGTGTTTTGTCCGTCTCTGGCGGAAAAATCAGTGGAGCGGGAACGGCGGTATGGAATAATGGAGCCAGTGTCATAGTTAGCGGCGGTGAGATTCAGGGCAGTGAGTGTGGTTTGAGAAATCTAGGGGACAGTCAGATCCGGGGCGGGAGTATCTCAGGAGAGGAAAAGGGGGTTTTTCATGATGGGGGAAGGCTGTGTCTGTCCGGAAGCATTCAGGTAAAAAAGATTCAGATGACAGAGAAACAGTATGTTACGGTGGATGAAAAGATTCGGATCCAGGGAGGCTGTGAGCTTTTGCCGGAAAGTTACCGGGAGGGAAAACTGCTGGTACGCATTACATCGGGCGAGAAGGAAAGGGAAGTACAAAAGAATTTTTCGCTGAAGAAGCGGAAACGGTTTATCCTGGAGGCAGGATCAGGAGGACTTTATATTGGAAGGGAAAAGTATGTGGTTAAATTTGCCGCCAACGGTGGTGTAGGGGAAATGAGGGAGCAGAAGGTTTATGTGGACGAGACCGTACCATTGGATCCTTGTACATATAAAAGATCCGGTTATGGGTTTGTGGGGTGGTCTGCCCAGATGATACCGAAGGTGACAGAGCCGGGGATGATAAAGTGGAAGGACAAGGAATCGGTGAAAAATCTGGCAGAGGATGGAGAAAGTATCCTGCTGTACGCTCTGTGGGTAAAAGCTCCTGTGTTTTCCGGGGAAGAAACAGAACTGATCTTCTATGAAGAGGAGCAGGTGGATCAGAAGATCATGCGGTATAGCATCCGGGCAGAGGACGAGTTAGAGGGGGATCTGACGGAAAAGATCCAGGTAGAAAAGATCATTTTACCGGATTCCGGAGAATTAAAAGGAGCAGACAGGCTTCCAACAGATTCAGAACATCTCGGGAAGGGAAGTATTGTACTGACAGCAGCCAATTCTTTTGGAGTTTCCAGCCAGTGGTTCCAGAGATATGAGGTGGCTGCCAATGCAGCACCGGAATTGGAAGTGTCTGACCGGTATTATTTTGTATCTGAGATTCAAAATTCCCGGAAGGAGGAGATTTTACAAGATTTTCGGAGAAGTATCCGGTTTCGGGATGACAGGGAGACACAGGAGCAGCTGGAACACTGTCTTGAGATCTTTTGGGAGAATCTGGATTTAGAGAGAGCGGGCAGTTACCAGGTTCATGTAAGGATCCGGGATCAGTATGGGAACCGCTTTTATATGAAACCAGAAGAACAGAGAAGATACGGACGGGGAAAGTTTAGTGAGATGGAGTTTGCAGTTCATGTGGTGGATCGGGAAAACGATATTACTGATGATGAGGCAGATGGGTATGCGCGTTTTATCAGCAGGGAGTATCTGGAGACCCTTTCACCGGATTCTGTGTGGAAGGTAGAAAAGTTTCGCAGGCTTTTGGAAAATTCTCTGGATAAAAGACCGGAGCAGTACGAAGAAGTCTGGGAGATCACAGGGGAGGATAAGAAAAGGATCAAATCCTTTATTAAATCTCAGGAGAACCCCTTTACCAGAGAGAGTAATAAGAATTTTATCAAGATGTTTTCCGGATTAAGGAAGAAAATATAAGAGCTGTAATTCATTTGGAGGGATTTTATGACAGAATTTTTACAGGAATATGGAAAGATTATAGTGGCGGTATTGGTAGTACTTGCCCTGGTATCAGTGGTTGTGTTGTTTCGGGAGCCGATCCAGAACATGTTTGAGGGATTGTTTTCCAGCTTTTTTCAGGAAATTGAGACGGAGTCTGGTTTTACACTGCCGGGCTTTCAGGCAGGAGGGAAGAAATGAACATAGAAGATTTTGAGACTAGATTCCTGCTGAGACGACAGGATTATGGAGTGCTGTATCCATATATTGTCTCAGAGGACGTGACGGACATCAACTGGAATGGCAGACAGCTCTGGATCGATGATCTGAAAAAAGGAAGGTATCAGGCGGGAGAGGTACTGGCGAAAGAATTTGTGGAACGCTTTGCCTCCCTGATCTCCAGTGTGGTGAGCATACCTTTCAATAAAATAAATCCAGTATTGGAGGCGGAGACGGAGGAACTTAGGATCAGTATCGTACACGAGTGTGTCACAAGTTCCGGAGTGACGATCTCATTGCGAAAGATTCCGGCAGTGAGACGTATGAAAAAAGAAGAAATGATCCGGGAGGGCTACTGTGAAAAGGCGGTGGCAGAATTTCTGGAAGGGTGTATACAGGCACATTGTAATATCGCTATATGCGGAATGCCAGGAGCCGGCAAGACAGAGCTTTTGAAATATCTCACCCGGTTTATTCCGGATTCGGAACGGGTAATAACCATAGAGGATACATTGGAGATCCATTACGGAAAGATCAATCCCAGAAAGGATTGTGTGGAGATGAAGGTGGCGGAAAATTTTACTTATACGGCAGCAATCAAAGCCTGCCTTCGCCAGCTTCCCCGGTGGATCATTCTCTCGGAGGCAAGATCCGAGGAAGTCCGTTATCTGATGGAGAGTTTAAGTACAGGAACTTATGGACTGACTACGCTTCACACCGATGATGTTAGAAATATTCCGGACCGGATTAAAAATATGGCGGGCGGGGATATGGGCAGAGAGCGGATACTGAACGATGTCTACCGGTTTATCAATATCGGTGTACTGGTGAAAAGCATCATAGAAGAAGAGGGAAGGATCACCAGGAGGATCGAGCAGATCTGTGTATTTGACAGAAGAGGGGAGAACTATTTAAAAAGTGTAAATGAAATTACCCTGCTTGTGGATCACGGAGAGATGACCGGAGAAAAACTGCCTTTGAACCTGGCAAGAAGGTTTCGGGAACAGGGAATATCCTCTGTGTTTCAGTCGGAGGTGGGGCAATGAAGCGGGGGTGGAGTTTGTTCGTATTTCTATCAGCAGCCGGAATTCAGCTGGCCGTAGGATGGATCTATGGTCTGGCTACAGGGCTTACTATATGTCTGACTGTTGGCAGCTGTCTGGCATTGAAAAGAATTCGTTTCCACATCTATCGGGAAAAGAAGTTTGAACAAGAGTATGGTCAGGTGGTGACCTATCTTGAACAGCTGCTGTGTTCTTATCGCAGGCTGGGACATACAGGCAGGGCGATGGAAGACTGCAGTTCCCTCTTTGAACCCGGGAGTCGGATGGGCAGGGCGATCCAAAGGGCAAAGCATGTCTTTTTGACAGGAGAGGGGGTGGAGGATGGAGCGATCTTAGAGGCGGCATTTGCAGAAATCGAAAAGGAATATGACAGCCGGCGAATGAAGATCATACATACTTTTTTGTGCAATGGGGATCGGACAGGAAGTGACAGCCGGGGCTCACTGGATATTCTCCTGGAAGATCTGGAATTCTGGAAAAACCGTACTTCGGTCTATGAAAAGAGAAAGAAATTCATAAAGACTGAGTGTTCGGTTGCCGCGGGGCTTGCGGCGGTACTGTGTTATGTATCCAGATTGCTCACGCCAGAGGAATTGGGACTTCATATATCGGACAATCCTATCTATCAGATTTCCACCATGGTGGTTCTTTTGTCACTGTGGTGGCTGATCGCCCTGATCTATCGCAAGCTGACTGTGAAATGGCTGGATAGTGGTAAAAATAGAGGGGGAGAGGAGGCACGCCTGGAGAAACTGTATCAGACGCTGGGCAAAGATCCGGCAGCAGTGTCCGGACTATCAGCTCATGTGGCAAAAAGAGTTCTGGGGAGATATGTCAGGCAGGAGTTTCCTTATTGGCTTATGATCGTCATTCTCTATCTTCAGACGGAGAGCGGTTACCAGTCACTTAAGAAATCCATGGCACAGACGGGTGGAATATTCCGTCAGGAAATACAGATTCTGACGGAGAGAATTTACGATTCACCGAGAGATCTGCAGCCTTATCTTGAATTTTTTGGGAAGCTGGAGCTTCCAGAGATACAGACAGGGATGAAAATACTTTATTCTGTCAGCACGAATGGTTATGAAGATTCCAGACGGCAGCTGGATTTTCTGGTGGCACAGAACAATCGTTTGATGGATCGAAGTGAGGTCTTTGCCCAGAATAATAAGATAGCAGGGATGGGGCTTTTAAAACAGCTTCCGATGGTACTTTCCAGCGTAAAGCTGCTACTGGATCTGATCCATCTGCTTTCTATGACCATGGGAAGATTTCAAAATTTGTATTGAGCTGGTATCTTATGAAAAGAGGGAGAAAGGATATGGATGAGTTTATCGAGGAATTTGGTGAGACAGTCACTACTACACTTCTGGGAATGGTTCTAATATACGTGTTTACGATGATACTGGAGATGGTGTTATGAGTGAGATGATCAAAGAATATGGCAGGGTTATTTTGTGTGTGTTAGAGTGTGGGCTTGTGACAGGCCTGATCGGTTTCCTTTTTGTGAAGATCACACAATTTATGTTATATTATGCGGAACGTATGATGGGGGGATAAAGATGCGGTTTTTTATATCAGAATATGGGAAAATAGTGTTGGCAGTAGTGGCGTCTTTTTTTATCGTATCTGTCGTACTTATGTCCTTTTTGGCAGGATGGTATCAGGCAGGAGGGGTTTCTGACAGCGTAAAGACAGAATTTTCTTCCAATGAGGAAAGACGCACCCCTCCGGTATTATATGTTAAAGATTTTAAAATAAAAAGCGGGGAAAAAGTGGATTTTGGAACATATCTCTCAGCGTTGGATTTTGACCAGAGAGATCTCTCAACCTGCATCCAGGTGGCAGAGAGGGATGCGAATGGAAAACGAATCTCGGCGTACAAAAATATATTCGGGGAAAACGAAGAAAGCAGCTGGGAAACTCCAGGGATCTACCGTTATCTTGTCCGTGTCCAGAGTCCGGTCACCGGGAAGGTGACGGAAAAAAGGCTTCTAGTGTTGATCGATTGCGGAGGCACAGCGGGAAGTGGGCAAAAACTGCCCCGCGGAAATGAGGGAAATTATGAAGATGGTGATTGAGCATTTTATCACATTTTTGCTTTTATTGATATTTATTTGGATCGGAATCGCATATATTATACAAAATGTATTGTACTCCAGTGCCAGAGAATTTCATGGAAGTGTAGTGACGCAGGTAGAAAACAGTTATTTTGATACGGATATCATCGAAGACTGCAAAAAACGGGCGGAAAAGGCAGGATATGAACTAAAGGTTCAGGTGTACGGAGAGGAAAATAAAAAGGATGCCAAGATCACGCTTGGATTTCAGTATGTCATACCACTGGCAGGAATCGTAAAAAAATATGAGATAGAGGGATATTCAAGATGAAATCAGTCATAGTTTCTTCGGTATGTATCAGTGCCATCCTTCTGGTGTTGGCTATACATACCATAATCGATGGTAAGACGGCAGTTTTGCAGGAATTGGAGGATTCTCTGGCGGTGTCGGTGTCACAGACGATGAAAGAAGTAATGGAACAGGAGAGTTATGGAATCCAGGATAAGAATGAGTTTATCGCTGCGTTTCTTCAAGCCCTGGTCATGAAGACAAATTCTGATGTGGATATGACCGTGAATGTTATATCGGCTGACATGGAACAGGGGCTCATGGACATTGAAGTGACAGAAAGGATTTCTTTTCTAAATATGAAAGAGAAAGAAATTAAAGTGAGAAGAACAGTAATCTTTGAAAAAAAAGAGCATTCTGACCTGGCTTTGGCGATGTCGAGCTGACAGCCATACCAGATCAGATATACTCATAACGAACACAGCGGTTATTAAGTTGTACCGGATTATTCTTCCTCTTCGTCCGGTTGAGGGTGGATCAAAATATGAACCTTGTCGATGCGGTTCTTCTCTGCTTCCAGTACAGTATATACGGCATAATCATCTTTTGCACATTCTCCTGGATTCGGGAAATGCTCCAGAAGTTTAATGATATGGCCAGAAATAGAATCATATTCATCGGATTCCAATGGAATGCCTAAAAGCTCATTGACATCATCCAGTGGAGTAGATCCCAGAAGAATGTATTCATTTTCAGCGATATGCTGAATCTCGTCTTCCTCATCTTCATCGTATTCATCACGGATTTCCCCAACGATCTCTTCTACCAGATCCTCCATCGTGATCAGACCAGAGAGAGCTCCATACTCATCCAGGACAATAGTCATAGGAATGGATTCCTTACGCATTTCCATAAAAAGTTCCGATACATTTTTGTACTCATAGGTAATGTGTGCATCCCGGATCAGATCTTTCAGGGAGAAATCATTTTTATCCCCTTTGTAAAATACAAAATCCTTTAAGTTTATAATACCAACGATGTTGTCTATGGTTTCGTCATAGACAGGCATACGTGCAAATTTGTTTTCGGTAAATTCCGAGAGGAGTTCATCATAAGAGATGGAAAGCGCTACCATGCAGATATCCAATCGCGGGATCATGACATCCTTTGCGATAGAATCACCAAAATCAACGATATTGGTGATCATTTTCCGCTCTTCACTTTCGATCACACCCTCTTCGTGGCTTACGTCCACAAATGTACGAAGCTCATCTTCGGTAATTCCCTTTCCGGCTCCGCTCGTGTCTACGCGGAGTATAAAAAGGAAGAATACTACAAACTTATCAATGACAAAGATAACAGGAGTTAAAAGCTTTGTCAGGAGCAATATGGAACGACTGAAAGCAAGTGACATTTTTTCAGCATTGATCGTTGCCATGGTTTTGGGCGAGATCTCACCAAAGATGAGAATCAGGAAGGTCAGTATACCGGTAGCGATACCGGCACCCAGGCTGGTATTGTTCTCAAGTCCCATCTGTCTGCAGATGGAAAAGGCAAGAGAAGTTGAGATTGACGATGCCGAAAGGTTTACCACATTGTTGCATATAAGAATACAGCTCAGCATTTTCGACGGGTTTTCAAGAAGTTTTAGCACTCTCATCGCCGCTTTGTTCTTTTCTTCTGCCAAAGCTCGCATTCTGAGTTTGTTTGAAGTTGTCAGTGCTGTTTCTGCCGACGAAAAGAAGGCAGATAAAAGCAACAGAATAAATATGATAACAATGTTTAGCACGATAGAATTTGTCGCGTCACCGGGCTCCAAAAAAAATCACTCCAATCAAAATATAATAATAAGTATAGTGTCTCTGATATCAGTGGATTACCTTTTGACCCTGGTATCATTATAGTACTATTGTATTGGAAAATACAAGATTTGTCAAATTAACTTAATGATTGACGTTTTCTTGCCATTTCATCGCTGTCCAGATATTCATCATAAGTAGTAACCTTATCGATCATTCCATTGGGAGTGAGCTCGATAATACGGTTTGCGATGGTCTGGATAAACTGATGGTCCTGGGAGGTAAAGAGAACGATTCCAGGGAACTTGATCAGTCCGTTATTCACGGATGTGATGGATTCCATATCCAGATGGTTGGTTGGCTCATCCATGATGAGGGCGTTGGCGCCCAGCATCATCATCTTAGAGAGCATGACTCTCACCTTTTCACCACCGGAGAGGACATTTACTTTTTTTAACCCGTCATCGCCAGAAAACAGCATGCGTCCCAGGAAACCACGGACATAAGTAGCATCCTTTTCTGGAGAATATGGCATCAGCCAGTCTACAATGGTATCTGTTCCGGCAAAATCTTTGGTGTTGTCCTTGGGGAAATAGGCCTGGCTGGTAGTGATTCCCCATTTATAATCACCTTCGTCCGGCTCCATTTCACCGGCAAGGATCTGGAAAAGAGTCGTGGCAGCGATGCCATAGGAGCCTACAAAAGCGATTTTATCGTCGTGTCCAACCGTGAAAGAAACATTGTCAAGCACTTTTTCTCCATCAATTGTTTTGGAAAGATTTGTCACAGTCAGAACTTCATTTCCGATCTCACGATCCGGTTTAAAATCTACATAAGGATATTTTCTGCTGGAAGGACGAAGGGTGTCAAGTTCAATTTTTTCCAGGGCGCGTTTACGGGAGGTTGCCTGTTTGGATTTGGAGGCATTGGCAGAGAAACGCTGGATAAATTCCTGCAGTTCCTTGATTTTTTCTTCCTTCTTTTTATTGGCTTCCTTCATCTGTTTGATCATAAGCTGGCTGGATTCATACCAGAAATCATAGTTGCCGGCATAAAGCTGGATCTTAGCGTAGTCGATATCTGCCGTATGGGTACAGACTTTATTAAGAAAATAACGGTCATGGGATACTACGATGACTGTATTTTCAAAATTGATAAGAAATTCTTCCAGCCACGGATCGCATCCAGATCCAGGTGGTTGGTGGGCTCATCCAGTAAAAGGATGTCCGGGTTGCCGAACAGGGCTCTCGCCAGAAGCACTTTCACCTTTTCGCTTCCGGATAGTTCACTCATCTGTTTGTAATGGAGTTCTGTGTCAATATTAAGTCCATTGAGAAGGGTGGCGGCATCGGATTCTGCTTCCCAGCCGTTCATCGTGGCAAAGTCTGCTTCCAGTTCACTGGCACGGATTCCGTCCTCTTCGGTGAAATCCTCTTTTGCATAAATCGCGTCCTTTTCCTTCATAATATCATAGAGACGCTGATTTCCCATGATGACAGTATCCAGAACAACGCAGTCATCATATTTGAAATGATCCTGTTCCAAAACAGAAAGACGTTCGCCTGGTGTAGTAATGATCTCACCCTGGGTAGGCTCCAGCTCTCCAGAGAGAATTTTTAAAAAGGTAGATTTGCCGGCGCCATTGGCACCAATGATACCATAGCAGTTTCCTTCGGTAAATTTTATATTGACTTCTTCAAAAAGCGCTTTTTTGCCAAAACGCAGTGTTACATTGCTAGCCTGAATCATTTTTTTCCTCCATCACAATTCTTTATATATTTTACATTAACACTCACTATTTTACTAGAAAACTGTGATTTTGCAAGCGTTTTTGTAATATTTGCGATTCTTTTTCACTTGTGATTGCATTTCAACTATGCTAAAATAAAGCTGTGGCAGTCAGTAGAATAACAATTAAGGATGACAGAATGGATGAATGCGATTGAAAATGGACAATTTACGATAAAAAAAACGAGTAATGTGAGAGAGGGAGTTTTTCTTTCGGAATCCAGGAAAAGCGTTGAGATCACGATCTGGTGCAGAGAGGCAAAGACATGCAGGCTCTGTCTGTATGAGGAAAATAAGCTACGGTATAAGATACCGATGTTTTCCATGAAAGAAATGGGAGCACCGGATTTGTTCAGTGTCCGGCTGGAGGGACAGGAACTGGCAGATTTTTTGAATCGTTTAGAATATACTTTTGAGGCAGACCGCCGGATCGTAAACGATCCATACATGCGCGCTGCCGCAGGGAGAGATGTATTTGGCAAAAAACCCGGGAAGCTCAGGGGAAGGTTTTGCCTGGAATCCTTTGACTGGAGTGGTGAAAACAGGGTTTCCATCCCTTACGAGGACATGATTTTGTACCAGTGTCATTTGCGGGGATATACCAGGCACAGCAGCTCAAAAGTGAAACATCCAGGAACTTTTGCGGGGTTTTGTGAAAAGATACCTTATATGAAAGAGCTGGGAGTCAATACCATATTATTTCTTCCCCTTTATGATTTCAATGAGCAGATGTATGCAGATGAGAAAAAAATAAATTATTGGGGATATACCGGGGATGCCTGCTATTTTGCCCCCAAAGCCTCTTATGCGGTAGAAGGTGCGGATGCTGTGCGGGAAATGAAGCAGATGATAAAAACGCTGCATCAAAACAGTATGAATCTTTTTCTGGATATGCATTTTGTGGACCGCTCTCCTGAATTTATATTGAGATGTCTGGTATACTATGTGACAGAATTTCATGTAGATGGTTTTCTGGTCAATTCGGATGTGGTTTCAGAAGAGTGGCTTCTGGCAGATCCATTTCTTCGGAACTGTAAGTTTTTGAGCAGTGATTGGAAAAGAGCAGAACGGGTAGGTGGCGAGAGGAAATTTGCCCGGTTTAATGATGAATATATGACTGTGGCAAGGCGGTATCTCAAAAGTGATGAGGGGCAGGCGGGAGATTTTTACCATTGTTTCTGCAAGGATGAAAAGGAGATGGGCCGGATTCACTATATCACACAGAAAAATGGATTTACTTTGCGGGATCTTGTTTCCTATGATGTGAAACACAATGAGGCAAATGGCGAGAGAAACGCGGACGGGACGGAATTTAATTACAGCTGGAATTGCGGGCAGGAGGGAGTGAGCCGTAAAAGAGTGGTAAACCAGATGCGGCTGCGGCAGACAAAGAATGCATTCTGCATGCTGTTTTTAGGACTTGGCACTCCAATGCTTTTAGCCGGAGATGAGTTTGGCAGAACCCAGAAAGGAAATAATAATGCCTATTGCCAGGATAATGCCTCCACCTGGCTGGACTGGAACCTACTAGAAAAAAATCAACAGATTTATGAATTTTGTCATCGACTGATCCAGTTCAGGAAGGATCATCTGCTTTATCAGCGCCATGACGTCCTGAGTGGAATGGACACGCAGGGAGTAGGGGCGCCGGGGGTATCCTGTCATGGAATCGAACCTTGGGAAGCAAATTTTTCTTATTATAGCAGAGAAGTGGGAGTTTTGTTCTACGGGACGTACTATGGTGGAAAATCTTTATACATCGTGTTTAATTTTCACTGGGATGCCCATGAATTCTATCTTCCAGTGATCAATGCGACGAAGAAATGGAACGTGATCCTGGATACAGATGATGAAAAGCAGAAGAAAAATAATTTGAAAAAATATATGGTCTCACCGCGGTCTGTGGTGGTGTTTGAAAGCGTGGAATAAGTGATAAATAAAAAGCCCGGCTGAAAACGCGGGGTTCAGAGTCTGCCACAGGCAAACCTGTACTGCAGCAAAGAACTTCCTTTAAAAAAGAAAAGCGCCAGTTTCAGAAGGTTCTGACGCTTTTCTCTGTCCGCCGGCATGGACGGACGACTTGTTCCGATTCGCGAAGCGTGATGCACGTGAGTTTACATAAAGTTGTGGTCGGCTGCGATCGGGTCAAACAGATCCAGTTTACAGTGTTTGTTGTCTGAGAAATGTTTGCAGGTTGTACAGGAAACCTCCACATCACCAGATTTATTTGTACACTTACAGCAGTCTTTTACGGAGTAAGAACTGCAGTTTTTTGCTACATTTTTATAGGTTGATTCACTTGCTCTCATGGTGTTTTCTCCTTTCTGTATATAAGATATGACGCTGATTACGTCAAAGATATTGTCTCCAAAAACAACAAATTTATTCGGGAACAAAGAGGTGTGCAGCGATGCAGATATATAAAATAGATGATGTAAGAGAGTTTATGGCAGTTCTTTTTTTAAAGGAAAATTTTGATAAATTTTGCGTGGGGACGATGGAGATCAAGACCTTTGTCTCCATTTCCGTCAAGGGAAACCTGTTAAAAGAATGGCTGACAGAGGAAGAAAAGGAAGTCTATGGCAACGGAGAATACGTTCCCTGGAAGCTTCTGCGGCCGCTGGCATTTTCTATGATCAAGGGAGAGCAGACGCCCCAAATGCTGCGGATCCAGTTTGTTCATTATATGAATAACGGCGATTGTGGCGGACTCAGGATTCAATATGAGAAAAAGGAGCTTCATTGTATCAGCAGCTATACGCCGGTGAATTTTACTCTGGATAAGAGCAGTGAACAGCTTTGGGATGAACAATGTGCTGAATTTTTTCACAAAAACGGAATTGTTAGCACTCGACTTCAATGAGTGCTAAAAAGTTCTTGACATCTCAACTTTTCTGTACTATCATTAGTTTTATACAGAAATTTGCAGAACAGGAGAGTGAAAAAGATGAATAAAGAACAGGGTAGTTTAGCGATCAATTCTGAAAATATTTTTCCCATCATTAAAAAATGGCTGTATTCTGATCACGATATTTTTATACGTGAGCTCGTAAGTAATGGCTGTGATGCCATTACAAAGCGGAAAAAGCTGGATATGATGGGGGAGACGTCTCTTCCGGATGAGTACAAAGAAAAAATTGAAGTATTTGTAAATGCCGAGGAAAAGACGATCCGTTTTGTGGATAATGGTCTTGGTATGTCGGCGGACGAGGTGAAGGAGTACATCAATCAGATCGCATTTTCCGGCGCGGCAGATTTTCTTGAAAAATATAAAGACAAGTCCAGTGAGGATCAGATCATCGGTCACTTTGGTCTTGGATTTTACTCTGCCTTTATGGTAGCAGATAAAGTAGAGATCAATACAAAGTCATACCGGGATGACGAAGGCGCGGTGCATTGGGAATCAGACTGTGGTACGGAATTTGAGATGGATAACGGTACAAGGGAAGAGACCGGAACGGAGATCATTCTTCATCTCAATGAGGACAGCTATGAATTCTCCAATGAATACAGAGTTAAGGAAGTACTGGATAAATATTGTTCTTTTATGCCGGTAGAAATTTTCCTGACCAATGAAAATGCAGAACCCCAGTATGAGACCATCCCCAGTGAAGAGGTGACTGAAAAGGATACGGTTATCGAGGAGATTGTGGAAGAGCCAAAGGAGAATGAGGAAGACGGCGATGAAAAGAAAGAGCCGGTCAAGAAGACAAAGATCCTTAAGCGTCCGGTTTCCATCAGTGATACCCAGCCGCTTTGGACCAAACATCCCAATGAGTGTTCCGAAGAGGACTATAAGGAGTTTTACCGTACGGTATTCCATGATTATAAGGAACCGCTGTTCTGGATTCATCTGAATATGGATTATCCCTTCAATCTCAAGGGTATTCTGTATTTTCCGAAGGTAAACCTGGAGTATGAAAATGCTGAGGGCGTGATCAAACTCTATAACAATCAGGTGTTTATCGCAGATAATATCAAAGAAGTGATTCCAGAGTTCCTTCTTTTGCTGAAGGGTGTCATCGATTGTCCGGACCTGCCGCTGAATGTATCAAGAAGTGCCCTGCAGAACGATGGTTTTGTAACCAAGATCTCGGAGTATATTACAAAAAAAGTGGCGGATAAGCTCAGCGGTATGTGTAAGACTGACCGGGAAAACTATGAGAAGTACTGGGATGATATCAGCCCATTCATTAAATATGGTTGTCTGAAGGACCAAAAATTCCAGGAAAAGATGAAAGACTTTATTCTTTTCAAAGATCTTGATGATAAATTTATGACCATGAAAGAATATCTGGAGACGGTAGAAGCACCGGAAGCAGAAGTGGTTGAGCCAGGTGAGGACACAGAGAACGGGGAGCCGGAAGAGCCGCCTAAAACAACGATCTATTATGTGACGGATCTTCAGCAGCAGAGCCAGTACATCAATCTGTTCCGGGAGCAGAACATGAACGCTTTTGTTCTTACCCACAGTATTGACCAGCCATTTATCTCGTCACTGGAAGCAGGCGGAGATAATGTGAAGTTCCAGCGGATCGATGCTGAAGTGACAGATGATTTCAGAGAGGAAGCCAGTGAAGAAGAACTGAAAGAGCAGACCGATGTACTCACAGAGCTCTTCCGCAAAGTGTTGGGAAAAGAAAATCTGGAAGTAAAGGTTGAGAAGCTGAAAAATGAGAAACTGTCTTCTATGATCACTGTTTCCGAGGAGACAAGACGTATGCAGGATATGATGAAAATGTACGCCATGAACGGTATGGGGGGTATGGGTGATTTTGGCGGTGAGAAGCTGGTGCTGAATGCCAATCATCCACTTGTGCAGTATCTGGCAGAGCATAAAGAGGGAGAGCATGCGGAACTTTTCTGCCGTCAGCTGTATGATCTGGCGATGATCAGCCACAAACCACTGGCAGCAGAAGATATGACAGCATTTATCCAGAGAAGTAATGAGATTATGCAACTGCTGGCAAAGGACGAATAAGCCAGAAGCGCAGACCACAAGCGTCACGTTTCGCGAGATCGCTCGGGTTCGTGGGTTCGCGCCGTCGAGTTAGCCTTCGCGTAAATAAAAAAATCCTCTGGAACTGTCTGAGACAGTATCCGGAGGATTTTGAAATTATACAATCTGTAATTGATGACAGACCAGCAGACTATATTACAGAAAAAAACTGGCTATAAAAACACCGCAGATCACCGCTGCCACTACGAAGTAAATCACAGCATATACGATGCGTTCCGGAATAAAGCGGATTCCGCAAATGATACACAAAAGAGCTAACAATACCAAGTCTACGGTGTTAGTAGTAGTAATCGGAAGAATATTGTCAAGTCCCAGTACTGCCAGTGCAAGAATAGTTATGGTGATGCTAATCTGAAGAATCAATATGATACATTCCTTGATCGAGTGTTTTTGTATGAAATATCCCACACTATTTTTAAATGTATTTCCCATATTTCAGTTGTCCTCCAAAAATTCCCCCCTAAAAAACCTTAATGACTACCTTAGCCCAATGGCATTATAATGAATGTCTGAATTGATGTAGTCTGTGCCCTTAAGCTAACTCTATTATACATCAGTTTTGGTACGAATAAAATGTATATAATAAAAAAAGTTTATAAAAAAACTATAATATTCCATAAATAGTACTTTACAAAACAAGAAAAGTTAGTTATAATGTTCTAGGTTAAGTTGTTACGCTTCGATAGCTCAGTCGGTAGAGCACTTCA